>JGI20160J14292_10004819_pt1 | contig 9931 bp, 9 predicted proteins | sample COG_10_FD_14292 | JGI IMG/M metagenome (IMG submission 14292) | reverse complement strand
AATTTTCTAGAAAGTCAAAACCAAGCATTTTACCCAGTCCAATGGCCATATCCGAGTAACCTGAAAAATCAAAATAAATCTGTAATGTATAAGCCAAAACACCTAGCCAAGCCACTCCAGAAGATAAGTCGTTAACGGATAATGAAAAAACTTCGTCTGCAATAACAGCCATGGGATTAGCAATTAAAACCTTTTTCGACAAGCCAATAATAAATCTTTTTATTCCTTTAGTAAACTTGTCTAAATTAATTTTTCTTTCCGTAATTTGTTGATTTACATCTTTATATCTAACAATTGGGCCTGCGATTAATTGCGGAAATAATGAAATATATAGGCCTAGATTAAATGGGTTTTCTTGATATTTTACTCGCCCACTATAGACATCTACCAAATAAGAGATTGATTGAAACGTAAAAAAAGAAATACCAATAGGTAAAGCCACTTTTAAATAATGCAATTTACTGTCAAACACTTCATTTATATTAGAAATAAAAAAATCTGTATATTTATAAAAAAACAATCCCGATAAGTTGATTGCCACCCCTATAAACAAAACTTTTTTGTTCTTAGGAAAATAATTTAAAGTAAATCCTAGGAGGTAATTTATTAAAATACTCGATATCATTAATAGAACCAAAAACCCCTCTCCATAAGTATAGAAAAGCAGGCTCATTATAAGCAAAAAATAATTTTGCCATTTTCTTTTCAAAAGAAATAAGCCTATTAGTACTAGGGGTAAAAAAACAAACAAAAAAAGTGCGGAGCTAAACACCATACAAGTTATTTTTTTTAAGAATTCCAAGGTAATGTTTTTTTTAAAACAACAACNGAATATAGGAGATAAAATATTGATAGTTGCTCAGTGTACTATAACCACAGCAACTCCATTTGAAACCTTGGAAACTAACAAAGTAAATCTTCTTTTTTTAAATTAATCTTGTAGCTTATTTCAAGCAAGTAAATTGAGGATGAACCTTTGTTCAGTTGAATAGGGTATTATTACAATTATAGCTAATTTTCCCCCATATTCAAACTGTAGACTTTCTTAATATTTTCCGCATACATAATAGTATATTTTTGTTAACTTGTGATTTTTAATATTGACACTTATATTTATGATAACCCAGTCAAAAAAAGTTTACAATCTATTAAAATTAATGTGTTATATGTTTATTTTCTTAGGTGTTAGTTCCTTTTTTTGCATAGAACGAACACTCGGTCTGGAAGAATAGTTTAATAAAAATGAAATCACTAGCGAAATTTTTTTTGAAAGAAGTTAAGGGTAGATACATAAATCCCATTAAGTATAGTCATTTAAAAATTGAAATTGACTGTAAAAGTAGATGGTATGGAAATCAATATGGAGGATTCTTTTTGAATCCATCTTTAATTAATGAAAATGCTGTTGTTTATTCATTTGGAATAGGAGAAGACATCTCATTTGACAAGGAAATAATAGACACCCATAAATGCCATGTGTACGGATTTGATCCTACACCAAAATCCATTAATTGGTGTAAAAAACAGGATTTGCCGGAGTGTTTTCATTTTCACGATTTTGGCATCTCACAAGAAACAGGTAAGACTCACTTCCACTTACCTAACAATAAAAAACATGTTTCAGGGAGTATAATTCAACACAATAATGTTTCCGAGGAAAACTTTGTTGAAGTTGAAATGAAGTCGTTTAAAGATATTTTAAAAATGTATAACCATGATCAAATAGATGTTTTGAAAATGGATATAGAGGGTTCCGAGTACGATGTTATAGAAGATGTTTTAAAGTCTGGAATTCTAATTCATCAGATGGCAATCGAACTTCATGAAAGATTTTTCAAAAACGGAAAAGATAAAAGTATTCAACTTGTAGATTTAATGAAGCGACATGGCTTTGTGATTTTTGCTATATCTAAATCTTTTGAGGAGATTTCATTTGTTCGAGTAGATACATTGAAACAAATAACAGCATAACTTTATTAAGTAATAATTATAACAAATTAAACTATATCATTCACTCGCTAAATTAGTATGATTTAAATGAAAATATTACAAATAAATAAATTTTTATACAATATGGGTGGCGCAGAAACCTATATGTTTAAACTTTCTGAAGCCTTAACGGAGTTAGGTCACAATGTTAAATTTTGGGGAATGAAGCATCCTAAAAACTTAATTGAAGACGAATTTGATTGTTTTGCTGACCGCATCGAATTTAACGAGCTTTCTGCGATTCAGAAAATAACAGCAACCTACGACACCGTTTATTCAACCAAGAACATCAAAAAAATAAGTCACTTTTTGGATCAGTGGACGCCAGACATTGTTCATCTCCACAACTATAATTTTCAGTTAACACCTTCTGTTTTAAAAGAATTTAGTAAGAGAAACATAAGAGTCGTACAAACCATTCATGACAGCCAAATGGTATGCCCTTACCACCGACTGTATAATTTTCAAAAAGAATCCACTTGTACGAAGTGCGTTGAAGGAAGTTTTTCTAACTGTATTAAAGACAGGTGTTTTGATAATTCGCTCCTTAAAAGCACTGTGGGTGCTGTGGAATCGTATTTATACCACGGAAAGGACTATTATAATAAACACATTGATTATTATATTAGTCCAAGTCAATTTTTAAAAAATCTTGTGGGTAAGAGGGTCCACAAACCCATTGACGTTATTCCTAATTTTGTAGATGTTTTACTAGACCAAAACACACTTAAATCAAATAAGGAATCCTATTATTTGTACTACGGGAGAGTTTCAAAGGAAAAAGGAATTATAGATATTATTCCTTTATTTGAAAAATTAAAACTAAAACTCTATATCGTAGGAAATGGAGATGAAGTCGCTGAAATAAAACAATCCGAATATATTACATATCTTGGACCTAAATATGGCGAAGAATTGTTTCCAATCATAGCCAATGCCAAATATGTAATACAGCCATCAAAGTGGTTCGAAAACTGTCCAATGACCATCGTAGAGTCATTCTCNCTNGGANTNCCAGTAATAGGGGCGAATCANAGTGGTTTTATGGAGTTAATTCAAGATGGTAAAACAGGGTTTATCCTTGATTTTACGTNAAAGGAAAAATTAGAAGAAGAATTATTAAGGGTTGATAGACTTTACAAACAAGATTTAAGGCAACAAGCTTTAAGCTTTTACGTTGAAGTTTTGTCAAAACAGAAACACTTAAACAAAGTTTTAAAAATCTACGAATCGTTATTAGCTAATAAAGCATGAGCCAAAGCTTACTCACAAAAATTATATCAAAGACAAAGGGGCAAAATTACGATGTTACTCATCACTTTTCAACTGGGGATACAATATTGATCATATTTAATAAGGCTATGGCTTTAATCAAAGGTACTTTGTTTGTGAAACCTTTTTTAAAATTCTCAAAAGGATTTGTATTTAAAGAAAAAGGAGCAAAAGTATCATTTGCAAATAAAGTAAGCTGTGGCAAAAACCTTTTATTAAAAAGGAATAGCCATATTAATGGGTTATCTAAGCAAGGAATTACTATTGGAGATGATTTTTCATTAGGAGAGTATGCTATTATTGAATGCACAGGCGTATTGAGAGATCTTGGAGAGTCTCTAACCATAGGGAATAACGTTGGGATCAATCATTATTGTTTTATTGGTGTAAGGGGCAATATAAAGATTGGAGATAATGTTATTTTTGGACCAAGAGTAAGTGTGTTTTCAGAAAATCATAACTTTGATAGATTAGATATTCCCATCAAAGACCAAGGAGAAACAAGGAAAGACACGCTCATTGGAAATGATGTTTGGATAGGAGCAGGTTCTATTATTTTGTCTGGAGTGAAAATAGGTGACGGTGCAATTATAGCTGCCGGATCCGTTGTGAATAAAGACGTGCCGAGTAACACAATAGCAGCTGGCGTTCCGGCAAAAATGATTAAAAAAAGAGGAGAATGAATACTACAACCCTATTCTTAAAAAAAGATTCAACAGCAGTTGTCATTCTGTTTTTAACTCTTTCTGCTGGATTTTTCTCTTTGGCCCTACAAAACATTCTTTTGGTCACATTTTGTGTTTGGGCTCCAATATCAAAATCTTTTGACTATAAACGGGTTGACTTAAAAGTTTTTTTAATTCTAGGCATTCCATTTTTTATTGCGATAATATCTGCTTTTTTTTCAGAAAACACTTCTTATGCCTATGATTTGGCTCTAAGAAGATTTCCTTTAATTATATTAGGGTTTTTTATATTAGCAATCAAAATAAGAGAAAAGGATTTTATTTTTGGATTTAAATTATTCACTTCTGTTTCTGTGATAGCCTCCCTTATTATGTTTGCAAAAGGTGCTGTTTTATACTTCCAAACAGGTGTTTTTCTCCACCCTAATTTTGCGGTTCATTTCGTCCCGATACACCATCCTTATTTCGGATCATATATTTTAATAAGCCTTATGTTTTTGGATGTTTATTACAAAAAAATCAGTGTCAATTCCACTGTAAAAAAGAGCTGTTATCTTATTTTATGTATCTCCTTATTTGTATGTTCAGCAAGACTTCCTTTTTTATTTTTTTTACTGTGGGTTTTTTATAAAAATAGAGCTTACTTAAAACCAAAAAAAATAAATATGAAAGCTCTGATGTTTTTGGTGACATCGATATTGATTATCAGTTATCTATTTATTTTTAAAGGGTTGGGGTATAAATATGCTCAGGATATTGATCTAAATAAATCACCGAGATTAATGATTTGGAAAAATTCAATAGAGCTAATAAAAAACAATACAGACTTTCCTTTTTTGATTGGAATAGGGGATTATCAACTAGAAATTAACAAGTTGCATAGAAGTCTTATGAAAGACAAGCCAGGTATGGGATTAATTGATTATAACTCTCACAATCAATATTTAGAATCCATTATTATAGGGGGTCCACTTGCCTTTGTATTTCTTGTTTATATAGGATATCTTATTTTTTTATCCAGATCAACCAATAATACCCAGTTACTAAGTTTCACCTTATTTATTAGTTTATTTTTCTTTTTTGAAAATGTCTTACAAAGGCAGTTAGGAGTGATGTTATTAGCGATACTTTTACCGGTTTTTATAAAGCTTGAAAAACCTCAAAACCACATCAATGAAATTACATAAATTAATCCCTTTTGTAGAGTTAATATCCAAAGGGTTAAGTTTTATAGGAGTTATTCTTATAACAAGAATGATTTCGGTGGAGTCTTTCGGTCTTTACTACTATGTTATTTCTGTTGTTGCCTGGGCATCTGTTATTATGGACGGAGGGATTAGCTATTATGCAATAAATAGAAGTATTAATGATGATGTAGATAGCTTAGGCTCCCTACTGTCTTACAGGCTTTTGTTTTCATTTATCACAGTTTTATTTGTAGTTTTTATTTTTTATTTCCTTAAACCAACTATTTTAATCGAAATAGCTCTGTATGGACTGACATTTATCGCTGTTTTAATGACCGCATTTTTTAAAATAATTTCAAGAACTCAAGGGTTTCTTAACACCGATTTTCTTACTGTAATTACAGAACCTGTTCTCAGAATTTTATTTTTACTTATTGCGTTTGTTTTTTATGAGAGTGTAGAACTCAATCATGTGTTTTTCATCCTGTTAATCTCAGCGATTATCTCCTTTTCAGTTTGTTATAAATCGTTTTTAAAAAATACAGCCCTAAAACTTGAATTTGGATTTAGATTTTCCGGCATGATTGGTGTTTTAAAAGAAACAAAATATTTCATGTTAATGTATTTCTTTTTAGTAGGTTACAAAAGAATTGAAGTTTTATTGATAGATTTTAAGTTTGGAGATACCGACACGGGATTGTTTTCATCTGCGGATAATTTTTATAGCTCAGCATACTTGTTTTTCACGTCCTTGATTTTAGTAGGAATTAAAGACTATCTAAAACATAAAAAACAAGAAAAAATTAAACAGTTCTTTTATGTACTAGCCCTGGTCTCACTGTCTGTTTTGATTATAAATTTTGGATCAGAAATTTTATATGACATCATATACAAGCCTGCTTATTTTGAAGGAGCTAAATATTTAAAAACACTTTCCTACTCATTACTTTTCACTCCCTTTATCTATTATTTAATCTTAAAAAATAATTATGAGGATAAAACAAAACAAAATTTTTTAATTCTTACATTCGGATTTGTTTTCAAAATCATTCTTTTAATAATGACAATAAACACGAGTCAATTTGTCTTAGGAATCGTTTTAAGTGATCTGGTTCTCCTACTAAGCTTTTTGTATGGGAGTAAGTTTTCTAAGAAGACTCCAGTTTATAATAAAAGCAAAAGCTAACCACATAAACACTGATCACGGCGTTTGTGAAAAAATTCCCGCCAAGAGCGACAACGACTATAAGAGAATAAAGGGAGAATTTTAAAAATGGATTTTTTATAAAATATTTAAAGAGGTTATTATAATAATAGATTAAAAAACAAACGCCCCCAATCCCTCCCCAAAAGAGATACAAATCAATAAAACCAAATTCAGTCCGTATCTCATTAAAATAACTACCTCCAAAAAAGAGGTTTACAAAGCTCCAGTAGTTATGATTCACAATTTTAGAGAAAGTTTCATCAAATAATATATTTCTTGTCGAAGTTAGCGCTGTAAACAACCCGAAATCATTATTCAAAGCCATAAATAGAGGGGCTTTTTCTGTTATAAAAACAAAAAAGGACTCTCTAAATAAATATAAGAATGAACAACTCAGCGTAGCGAATGTAATAAACGATTTCCAAAGTCTGAAATGAATAAAAAGATAGATTGATAACAAAGCATAGAATAAGTAGATCGCCTTAGTACCCACTAACAATGAACTTAATATAATTATGATTAAGTTTCTACTATAAGTTTTGCGTTTTATCGCTTCATAAAACACAAAAATACTAGCAAATATATAGATGTAAGATGCGTGGCTATTCATTTGAAACAGCCCGTCAAATCCAAAACGAGAAGGATATTTATAGGTTTTTAGATATGATATATTGGCGATTAAACCAATACAAATTAAAACAAAATTAAAGTTTAATATTTTGAATAATAACTCAATCACCTTGTTGACTGCGGATTTTGTGTTACAGTAATTATTAAACAAATCAATAATAATAAATATAAAAGTGTATTTCGAAAAATACAACAAATTACTTTTTACATTTAAAAACAAAGAGCTTTCGTTTTTCAAAAACAACAATCCAATCAAGTGGATTAAATAAAACAAGAATAAAACCTTTAACACTTTTGACTTATAATTAAAAGATAAGTATAAACAAACAAAACCAATCTTGACGAAGACACCATAACGATAAAACTCAAAATCTGAATAAAAAAAGACTTTTGTTAAAGACTCGGAAATAAAAAAGCACATAACCAGAATTTTTATAAAGTGTTTATTTAAAAATTTTTGAAAGTGCAAAGTTTATTGTGTTATATTTGCAGCTAATTTACAAAAATAATGAAGATAATAGAATCAACTAAAGTATATATTGCTGGCTGTGGAGGAATGCTAGGTCGAGCAGTTTACGAAGTTTTTAATTCTAAGTGTATTGTAAAAGCAACAGATATTGACTTAAATATCGATTGGTTAGAATATGCAGATGTTAGAGATTACAATGATATCAACAAGTCTATCGCGGCATTTTCTCCGGATATAATAATAAATCTAGCTGCACTGACAGATTTAGAGCATTGTGAGAAAAATCAAGAAGATTCATGGCTCACGAACGCTTTAGGTGCAGAAAACATTGCGATCATTGCCAAAAGACTCAATATTCCTATGGTATATATTAGCACTGCAGGTATATTTGATGGCGAACAGGACGTATATAATGATTTTGACGCCCCTAATCCATTGGGAATTTATGCTAAGTCGAAATATTATGGAGAGGTTTTTGTTAAAACTCACCTTGAAAAGTTCTTTATTTTTAGAGCAGGCTGGATGATGGGGGGAGGACCTTCTAAAGATAAGAAATTTGTGAATAAAATATACAAACAAATTAAATCTGGAAGCCAAGAGCTTTTTGTGGTAGAAGATAAGTTAGGAACACCAACATATACGAAAAGTTTTGCTCAAGGAATTTTTAATCTAGTTGAAACGGATTTGTACGGATTATATAATCAAGTGTGCGGAGGTGATTGCAGTAGATATGATGCGGCTGTTGAATTTGTTAATTTACTTGGACTCACTGAACAGGTTAAAGTTACCAAAGTGTCTTCCGAGTATTTTAAAAACGAATATTTTGCACCAAGACCTGCATCTGAAAAATTAGTAAATATGAAATTAGACGCAAGAGGCGTTAATTTCATGCCACACTGGAAAGATGCTTTAAGTGAATATGCAGAAGAGTATATCACCGACTTAAAGGCAAATTAATTTCATTTTTAGAGTATATGCAAATTGCTATCATTGGCACAAGAGGACTGCCCGCTAACTACGGGGGTTTTGAAACATGTGTAGATCATACAGCTAGGGAATGGGCTTCGCAAGGACATCAAGTTTTAGTTTATTGTCGTGAAAACCATTATAAGAATCAGGTAGCTAACTATCACGGAGTGGTTTTAAGATACACAAAATCTATCCCCTTAAAAGGAATAGATACTTTGTCAAACACTCTAATATCAATCTTAGATTTAATAATTTTTAAAAGGTCTTATACAATAGTTCATTTGTATAATTCAGGGAATGGAATATTTATTCCTCTTCTAAGACTTTTTGGAAAAAAAGTCTATGTTTCTGTTGACGGAGTCGAGTGGAAACGAGAAAAATGGGGCTTAATTCCAAAAATGATTCATAAGTTAGGGGCTTACATGTGTGTTAAGTTCTCAAATAAAGTTATTGTTGACAATAGAGAGGTGTTTGATGTTTACATGAACAAATTCTCCATACAGACAACTATTATTGAATATGGAGCTAAATTTATTAAGAACTCAGAATTTTCTGGAGATACCTTAAGTAAGTTTAACCTAATTTCAAAAGACTATTTTTTATTCGTCGGAAGATTTGTTCCAGAAAAAGGAGTCCACAAACTAATTGAAACATATTTAAAGCTAAAAACTGATAAGCCTTTAGTTATAATTGGTGGAGACACGTCTTCAACAGATTATACTGATAAAATTGAAATGTATTCAGAAAAAAATGAAAACATAATAGTGACAGGGTTCTTGTATAATGAAGCATATGAGGAGTTATTGTCAAATGCATATTTATATGTTTCCGCAAGCGAGCTTGAAGGAACCTCACCGTCATTATTAGCGGCTTTAGGAGCAAAAGTTTGTACTCTTGTAAATGGGATCAAAGAAAACATTCAAACCCTAAGAGGTTCTGGATACGTTTTCAAAGAAAACGATTTGAATGATTTACTTAAATTATGGCAAAACTGTGAAGATGATCCTTCTTTTGTTTCAGCTACGGCAACCAAAGGGTATGAATTTGCAAAGCAAAACTATACTTGGAAAAATATATCTAAAAAATATTTAGAGATGTTTCAAGAATAACAGCAATTTCATTAATCAAGTTTAAATTTATACACTAGGATAAGCGTCTTTATTCATCGACTAATCTTTGTTAATCTAACGACTATCCCTCATCTTTATTTTCATAAACTTTTGGGTTTATCAGTTCAAGTAACCTGTCCTGAGTTTAGTAATTGAATTTAGTTCTTAAAACATCTAATAAAACAAGCTTTCAATTACACACAAATTTTAAATATACTTCAAGTCCCCGACTCTTAGATTAATTTTTTCTTACATTTGTAAATCATTTAAATCATAGATGTCCAAAACCATACTTATTACCGGTGCTGCAGGATTTCTAGGGTCTCACTTATGTGATCGCTTTATCGACGAAGGCTTTCGGGTGGTAGGCATGGACAATTTTATCACAGGTGATAGAGACAATATCCAGCATT
>JGI20160J14292_10004813_pt1 | contig 9937 bp, 8 predicted proteins | sample COG_10_FD_14292 | JGI IMG/M metagenome (IMG submission 14292) | reverse complement strand
CAGTGAGGGCTGGCAAGACTTTCTGAGGGCTCCGTTTTTGAGCCTATTTTTTGGCGCTTGCTTCGTCGTCATGGGGCACGTATTGCTGCTGGTTGCCGAAAAGGCGCCCGCCTACGTCATGACATTAAGCGCGGGCTGGCTGTTGCTCGGGCCGCTGTTGTGCTTGGGTGTTTACGATATCAGCCGACAGCTTCAAAAGGGGCGAAAGCCTGCACTCGGTCATGCCCTATTCGCTTGGCTTCCCAGCGCCGGCAAGGTGGCGTCATTTGCGGCGATTTTGCTTGCGGTGCAATGGCTCTGGTCACGGGTCTCGCTGGCACTCTTTGCGATTAACTTTGACGGCCTCCCGAGCACGGAACGGGCCTTGGCTGCACTGCGAACCCCAGACAACCTCTCCTTCATCATTGCCTATTGCGCAGTCGGTGCTGTGTTCGCGTTTCTGGTGTTCATCACCAGCGTGATCGCCATCCCCATGATCCTGGACCGAAGAACCAGTCCAGTGGCCGCGGCCATCACCAGCGTGAAAGCGTGCCTCAAAAACCCCCTTGCGATGGCAATTTGGGCCGCGCTGGTCACGCTCTTGGTGTTGGCGGCCACGTTACCGTGGTTCTTAGGGCTACTGGTCATTGGTCCCGTTTTGGGTTACGCCACTTGGCACGCCTATCTCTCAGTCGTCACGCCGCCGACGCATTGGCATGGGGGCGCCCGCGCATAGGCGGCACGCCCACAGGTCACTCACGCATTCACATCCACCACCACGCGACCGCGAATTTCGCCACGCAAAATAGCCTGTGCCGCGTCCATCGCGCCGGATAGCGGCACAACCTGAGTCAACGCAGCCAGTTGCGACAAATCCAACTCACCAGCGATACGCGCCCAAGCCGCCTCGCGCCGCGCGATTGGCGCCATCACACTGTCGATTCCGCACAACGTGATACCGCGCAATATGAACGGCGCCACGCTCGCTGGGAAGTCCATCCCTTGCGCCAAACCGCAAGCCGTCACAACACCGCCGTAGCGGGTCGCGGCGCAGGCGTTGACGAGGGTGTGACTCCCCACCGCATCAACCACGCCGGCCCAGCGTTCTTTTTGCAGGGGCTTGCCCGGCTCGCTCAGGGTTTCACGGGCCACCACGCTGGCGGCGCCTAGCTCGGCAAGAAAAGCGTGCTCCGTCGACTTACCGGTCGCGGCCACCACCTGATAGCCTGCCTTTGACAACAGGGCAACCGCCACCGAACCGACCCCGCCTGTGGCACCAGTCACCAATATTTCACCGTCTTCCGGTTTCACGCCGTTTGCCTGCAAGGCCATGACGCAGAGCATCGCGGTGTAGCCCGCCGTGCCGACGGCCATGGTCTGTAAAGGACTCAAGGCAGCCGGTTTTTCAATGAGCCAGTCGCCCTTCACGCGCGCGACTTGCGACAAACCGCCCGAATGATTTTCGCCCACGCCCCAGCCATTCAAAATCACCTCATCACCGGCCTTCCAGCGACCATGGGTGCTCTGACGTACGCGACCGACCAAATCAATCCCGGGAATTAAACTCGGCTTGCGCACGACGGGCGACTTCCCCGTAATTGCCAACCCGTCTTTGTAGTTAATCGTCGAATAGCCCACGTCCACCCACACATCCCCCTCTGGAGCGAGTTCCGCTTCAAATTGAGCCTCATCAATGTCCACCAATTGGCACTGGTAAGCCGGTTCTTTGTCTATACGTAATGCTTTCATTCGGACCCCTTGGTTGTAAATACGCCAGCACGGCGGCTACCACCGCCTCCACTGCCGCTAGAAAACTATAACTGAGTACAGCGCCCAGTTTTGGTGCGAACTCGGTGATGTCGTCGCCACGGTACGCTCTCAAATTGCAAACGACCGTGTAAACCCCAAGAAAAAGCAGTGATCAGCTTAGGTATAGTGTCATGTCTGCGACGCGTGGGTTCTCAAACACCCAACGGGCAGCGTTTGACTCACAACCATCCGAATCAGGAGTATTCATGAAACAAATTAAATTCGTAGCCGCTGCCGTTGTCGCAGCGACCGCCGTGCTAGCCATGCCTGCACACGCAGGCGAAACTCTCGACGCCGTCAAGGCACGCGGCACGCTCGTGTGTGGCGTCAACACCGGCCTGCCTGGCTTTTCAGCAGCGGACTCAAAGGGCGAGTGGTCTGGACTAGACGTGGATGTGTGCCGCGCTGTTGCGGCCGCCACATTGGGTGATGCCAGCAAAGTGAAATACGTGCCTTTGAACTCGACACAGCGCTTTACCGCTCTGCAGTCTGGTGAAGTTGACATGTTGTCGCGCAACACCACATTCACAATGACACGCGATACGTCATTGGGTCTGCACGCAACAGGCGTAACTTACTATGACGGCCAAGGCTTCATGGTGCCTACCAAGACCAAAATGAAGAGCGCCAAGCAGCTCAAGAACCAAACGGTGTGTGTGGAAGCCGGTACCACGACAGAAAAGAACCTCACAGACTTTTCAAAAGCCAACAACTTGAACATCAAGACCGTTGTTTTCGAGAGCTTTGAAGCCGCTAAAGCCGCCTTCTTTGCAGGTCGTTGCTTGGGTTACACGACAGACGCCTCTGGTTTGGCATCTGTCCGTAACAAAGACGCGCAAAATCCAGCTGACTACATGATCTTGCCTGAGCTGGTCTCCAAGGAGCCATTGGGCCCTATGGTTCGCCAAGGCGATGACCAGTGGTTTGGTATCGTGAAGTGGGTCGTCGCCGGCTTAGTGGAAGCTGAAGAGTTGGGCGTTACACAGGCCAACCTTGCCGAAATGAAGAAAAACGATAGCCCCGCGATCGGACGCCTCTTGGGCTCTAAGGACGACACCGGCAAGCTGATTGGTTTGGATGCTGAGTGGATGGCGCGTGCGTTGGCCGCTACAGGCAACTACGGCGAGATTTTCGAGCGTCACGTCGGTCCTAACTCACCATTGGCGTTGCCACGTGGCATCAACAACTTGTGGACCAACGGTGGCTTGATGTACGCCTACCCAGTTCGCTAAGTTGCCCGCGACTGAACAACTCTGAGACCAACGCCTGAAAAGGCGGACGCCTCAGCGTTGCATAGGTAGGCCGCCTGTCAAGTCACTACTTGGCAGGCGGTTTGTCCTCATGCATAGCAATAACGACCCGATCATCTCTATTAACCTCACGCCAGTTCTGACAAGCATGTGCTTGTGACGGCGAGGTATCAGCTGAAGAAATATTATGAGCACCACCCACGTGCCACCCAAGGTGACCCATTGGTCTTGGCGCAGCAAGGCATTCCGAGGCCTTGTCTACCAAGCGCTCGCGATCGGCGCGATCATCTCACTTATTTGGCTGCTGGCCAGCAACACCATGACGAACATGGCGGCGCGCGGCATGCAGAGCGGGTTCGACTTTCTGACCCAGGCTGCCGGTTTTGAAATCGGTGAAACAGCCATACCCTACGACTCTGGTCAAGACTACTGGTGGGCCTTCGTTGTTGGCTTATCCAACACCTTGCGCGTGGCCATTATCGGCATCGTCCTCACAACCGTGCTTGGCACTGCGCTGGGCATCGGCCGCTTCTCGCGCAACGCCTTGGTGCGTGGGTTTTGTACCGCCTATGTGGAGGTATTCCGCAACATTCCTGTCCTGCTACAGCTTTACATGTGGTACCTGTTCCTGACGCAAACGTTGCCGGACAGCTGGGAGCCGTGGCAAGTTGGCAATTTTTTCCTGAGTAAGGGCGGTATCAACTTTCCCGCACCGCTCTGGGAATTCGGCCATTTGCTAGGTTTATTCGGTCTGTTACTCGCGGGTGTGGGCATATTTGTCTACCGGCGCTGGGCAACGCGCAGATTTGAGGCGACAGGTCAACCGGTGAGTAGCTTTTGGGTTCCCGTGTGCATGCTGCTTGCAGGCGCGGTGGTGGGCTGGTTCATCGGCGGGGCGCCATCCGAATTCGACACCCCCGTCAAAGGCGACTTTGCGATCGAGTTTGGAGCCGCTGTGACACCAGAATTTTTAACGGTGTTGTTTGGCTTGACGTTTTACACCGCAGCATTTGTGGCCGAGGTGGTGCGCGCCGGTATCCAATCGGTATCAGCAGGCCAATCTGAAGCTGCCGCCGCCTTGGGACTACCCAAGAGATTGACCATGAAGTTGGTGATGCTGCCTCAGGCCTTACGCGTGATTATTCCGCCACTAACCAACCAGTACCTCAACCTCACCAAAAATTCATCGCTCGCGGTTGCCGTGGGCTATCCAGACATTGTGTCTGTGACCAATACCGCGCTGAACCANACAGGCCGAGCGGTTGAGTGCATTGCGATCGTGATGTTAATTTATCTCATGACCTCACTGCTCACCTCTCTCTTAATGAACTGGTACAACAAACGCGCTGCGATCAAAGAGCGATAGGCCTGCGAATATGTCAACATCTACCTTTAAACCGATCGAGGCGAGACGGGCACCTGTGAACACCGAGGGCCTCGTCCCTTGGATTCGTAGCAACCTGTTTGGCGACCTACGAACCACTTTGGCCACGCTGCTTTTTGGCGGTGTGCTGGTCTGGTACCTGCCGCAGCTCATTGACTGGGCGATATTACGCGCCACCTGGCTGGCTGACTCAGGGGCCTGCCGCGCGGAGGGCGCCGGTGCTTGCTGGGGTGTGATCACCGAGAAATACCGTGTGATCATTTTCGGCCGCTACCCCTACGATCAGCAATGGCGCCCACTAATCGCTACCCTGTTGATGGTCATCTTGCTGGTGGCCAGCTGTACGCGTCCATTTTGGAAGCCCTGGTTGATTGCCCTCTGGGTTTTGGTTCTGGGTAGCTTCTTCACGCTCATGGGCGGCGACGTCATGGGCCTTGAGCCCGTTGAGACCAGCCGTTGGGGCGGCTTGCCACTGACCATCATGCTCGCCACGATCTCGATTGCCCTGGCTTTCCCGTTGTCGCTACTCGTGGCACTGGGCCGGCGATCAGATTTACCCGCCATCAGCGCTTTGTGCACTGTGTTTGTAGAGCTGATTCGCGGCGTCCCGCTGATCTCCGTCTTGTTCATGGCCTCGTTCATGTTCCCACTGTTCATGCCTGCTGGCGTCACGATTGACGTACTGGTCAGGGTTCTGGTGGGGATCACGCTGTTTCAAACCGCGTACATGGCTGAAGTGATACGTGGCGGCTTGCAAGCAGTTCCCAAGGGGCAGATTGAGGCGGCTGCGACCTTGGGTTTGTCCTACTGGCAAACACAACGCAAGATCGTCTTACCGCAAGCTTTGGCGATGGTTGTACCCGGCATCATGAACAGCTTCATCGCGATCTTCAAAGACACGTCTTTGGTCATCATTGTGAGCTTGTATGAGTTGACAGGCGCACTCAAGATGGCTCTGGGCTCCGACACGGAATGGCGCATCTTCTATGTCGAGGGCTACTTATTCATCGCCATGATTTATTTCCTGTTCTGCTTTTCCATGTCGCGCTACAGCTCGTGGGTCGAAGGACAAGCCAACAAAGGTAAGCAGCGTTGANGCACACGCAACGCTTGTACGCAACAAATATTTAAGAGTAAAACCATGTCTGAACCCATCATTACATTCGACAAAGTTAACAAGTGGTATGGCAATAATTTCCATGTGCTGCGGGATATCAACCTATCCGTCGCCAAAGGTGAACGCATTGTCATTTGCGGTCCATCGGGCTCCGGCAAGTCAACGCTCATCCGGTGTATCAATCGGCTGGAGGAGCATCAGGAGGGTCGCCTCGTGGTAGACGGTGTGGAGCTTGGTGACGACGTGAAGGCCATTGATCAGGTCCGCAAACAAGTGGGCATGGTGTTCCAACAGTTCAATTTATTCCCTCACCTGACCGTGCTGGAAAATTTGACGCTTTCGCCGATGTGGGTGGGGAAATTGCCCAAACAGGAAGCTGAAGATCGCGCCATGCAGCAACTTGAGCGCGTACAAATTGCCGAGCAGGCGGAAAAGTACCCGTTACAGCTCTCTGGCGGTCAGCAACAGCGCGTGGCCATTGCACGGGCTTTGTGCCTGACGCCCAAAATTATGTTGTTTGATGAGCCGACCTCCGCACTCGACCCCGAGATGATCAAAGAGGTGTTGGACGTCATGGTCGAACTGGCCGACCAAGGTATCACCATGATTTGTGTGACCCATGAAATGGGGTTTGCCAAGGCCGTGGCCGACCGCGTCATCTTTATGGATCAGGGTCAGATTGTCGAAGANAACACCCCGGACGANTTCTTCAACAACCCCCAGAACGAGCGCAGCAAAGACTTTTTGTCTAAGATCTTGGGCCATTAACAGCGCCGTCAAATACGACAACGTANGGGAACTTTCTAGATGTTGCATCCCTCGAAATCGTTTGCTCAGCATGTGGAGTTCTCATGAAGAAATCAGATCAGTCAATCGCCTTGTCGCATACGGTGTCCCACAGTAAACGGGCCACCTTGCAACGGTTTGGCGGCTTCGCGACATTTGCTGTGGTGGCCACGCTAGGCGCGTGGGCGATGCCACGGGCTCAAGCGGCGACGACAGCCCCTTTGTTAGAAGTCTGGAAAGACCCCAATTGCGGTTGCTGCAAAGACTGGGTAGCACTCATGGCGCAAGCCGGCTTCCAAGTAAAGACCTACGATACGGGGAACCGCGCTAAGCGCAAGCAGTTGGGCCTGTCGGAAAAGCTTGGTTCTTGCCACACGGCAACCGTAGCGGGCTACGTCGTTGAAGGCCACGTGCCTGCAGACGCTATCAAGCGCTTACTCGCCGAGCGACCTAAAGCGCTAGGGATTACCGTCCCAGGCATGCCGATTGGTAGCCCAGGCATGGATGGTCCCGTTTACGGCGGACGCAAAGATCCATTCAATGTGTTGTTGGTACAAGCAGATGGGCGCACCCGCGTGTGGCAGGTAGGCTAGGTAGGGAACCTATCAGCTTGCCAGCGCAGCCGCTTGCCAAGCGGCGGCCGCAGCGGCTTGATCGCCTAGCTCGGCCTCTAACTTCGCGGTTTGCACCCAAGCGTCACGACGTAAATCCAGCGGGGCATCGCTTTCTGCCGCCCGCTTCAACATTGGTTTGGCCTTGCCAACGAGCTGACGTTGCACATAAGCCACCGCGGTAAGGTATTGCAGCAGACCCTTTTCGGGCTGCTGTTGCTGTGCCTGCTCTATAACGCCCAACCAGCTATCGGGTAGTTGGGGCAAGAGCTGCGTCATACACGCAACCAGACGTGCTTGTTGCGCATCGCTCAAGTCACCGATGTTGTCCCAAATAACTTGTAACTGGGACATCAGTTTGACCGCCACCTCATCACTCAGATCCGCCGCAACGGCCAAGCGTTGACTGACCCACGCCAGAGACACGTCATAGCCGGCCCGCTCCGCCTGCGGCAAGGATTTCCACATGCTCTCCAATGCGACCTCGTCATGACAACGCTCCAACATCTGCACCGCCAGTGAGCGTTGCAAACTCAGTGACGCACGCGCCGCATAAACCCCATGCTTGGTGAGTGTCCTAACGGCTTCCAGTGCCTTTTCAGGTTGCTGGTCCATCAACGCCAGATCGAGCCGTGCGCGCCAGACCTGCACACGGCGTGAGACCGCTTTAGGTAGCTCCGCTAAGCGTTGATGCGCGCGGGGGCTATCGCCAAGTTCTAGCGCCCATCGCAACGCCCGCAGGCGCACACCCTCTTGGGCAATCGCACCGTCGTTGTGGGTGTCCACCGCCAATGCATGCGCTAAGTGGGTGTCCACGACCGCGGTTTGACGCAGGGTGTGCGCGCTCTCCGCGCAAACCCAATTCGCCAGTACCCGCAAGGTTGCCTGACGCGGCAACTGAGCGCCATCTTGGGCCGTTAAGCCATCCAACTTCTCAATGGCCTCCGCCGCCGCTGTTTGGGCTCGACCATGCCGTCCAGCGAGTTGCAGACTCAGCGCATCTAAAACCAAAGACGATACGGCCTGTTCCTTGTACGTCAAACGCGCGCGCTTACTCGTTACATAGGTGGCTTGAATCCCATAGCGAAAACGCAATCCGACCAGCAGCAGCCAGACCCCGAGCGCCAAGCAGGTCAAGATTAGATTGAGTGATAAATCGATGCGCAAGCCATCGACAAACACCGAGACCATTGCACTGTTGTTCAACAACCAAGCGACACAAACCGCAAGCACGACCCACCAAATGAGAGAGAAAAGCCATTTCATGGTGCGATCCTATCGTGCTGAAGCGGCGCTAGCCAGCGCNGCCAACGTACTCTGAGGGATAGGGACATGCAGCGCGGCAATCGTTGTTTGCAGCTGCTGCAAATCACCGACCAGCCCCACCACGCTGGGGGCNGCGGGATCGGCATACAGCGCGATACCTTGTAGCACCGCCGAAATATCAGCCAACGCTGTTTGCTTTTGCCCTGATAACACGGCAAGTCGGGCGCTCAACAACCGCAGCTTCAGATTCTCTCGCAACACCCAGGCGTTCTCGGGTGACAACATCAACTCATCGGTAGGCGCTACGGCGCGGACGCGCACCAGTTGACTGGCTTGCGCCACGAAGGCCTGACTCAAGCTATGCCACACGGTACTCACAGACGTCACCGCCTGATCGAGCAGGGACGGGGCCACGGTGGTCGATGCGGGGTCAGTGGCCAGGCCAATGGCTGGGGAAGGTGCGGCAGACGTGTCCGCGTCGGAAGTGACTGTGCGGTCTGTCGGCGGCGCGGTATCGCGCATCGCGATTTTATTTACGTCGCGTGTCAAGCGGGCCAGGTCGCGAACGACCAACGAGACATCGGTATTGGTCTCGGTCTGCATCACATCCAAGTCATTTTTCATGGCATCCCGAACGCCGGCCAAACGGGGGTTGGCTGCGGCCTCGATGCGCTCGATACCCACTTGCAGCGCGGCGATAAGCGGCTGGGGGTTGCCCATCAGTTGTGCTTGCTGCACGGCAAAACGCAATGCAGAACCCAAGTCCTGAACCAAGGTTTCGTCCCGCGACCGTGACACGCTTAGCATCAACTCCTCGAGTTGGGTACGCTGCAGGTTGAGCTCGCTGATACGTTGCTCGGCGCCACTCAAGCGTGATTGCAAGGCATTGAGACGCCCGGCTGTTTCACTACTCAGTTCACGTAACGGTGTGACCTCTGCCTCGGCTGACTGCATGCGTTGACCCACCGCCGCACGCAAACCAGAGAAACTCTGCCAAGTGAGGTAGGAGGAAGCCAGCGCCGCCACAGAAACGACGACGGTCATGAGAATCAAGAACATCGAACCCAATGAGCGACCGCCTGCCGGTTGATGACCCGACTTGCCGGTCGATGCAGCGGGATTTGATGCGGCCTTGTCGCCCGCAGGCAACGTCACATCGCCTGCAACGCTCGCCTTTTTAGACGCATTATCTGTAGATGTCGAGTCAGTCATAAGCGCGCTTCTCGTTGGTTGCACAGTTGGGCCGCTCAGAAGCGGTCAAAGAACCGTTGACCGCCCTCTTAGCACCCTCGCACCCATTGTAGATGGCAATATCACAGACCGGAAAAGTTCTGATCAAGAGCGCGGAGCGTCATCAAAATGGAATCCATCACGGGCGCGCAAAGGGCGACGTGCTTGCACCCCAATGCTTTTGCGCGTTCTTGAATACGTGCGTGGGTCACCAACAAGGTCTGGTTAGCCAGTAAGTCGCTGTCAGCGCCTACCAACGCCTGTGCGTTTGAGAGCGCCTGCGTGCTGCTCACAAGCCACACCGCCGTGGGGTCGCTGGTGGCTTGCTGCCACACGCTTTCAAATGCGCGGTCCCAAACCGGCATTGACCGCTGATAAACCGCTAGGTACATCACCTGTGCGCCGCGCGCCACGCACTGCTTCCCCAACCAATCCCGGCCATCGCCGTCATCTGCGCTGCCGGAGCGACCGCGAACGATCAGTACAGTCGGCTCAGGAGTACCCG
>JGI20160J14292_10004804_pt1 | contig 9948 bp, 7 predicted proteins | sample COG_10_FD_14292 | JGI IMG/M metagenome (IMG submission 14292) | reverse complement strand
GCAAATTATTTTTGGGATTTTGGTGATGGTGGCACTTCAACTGCATTTGAGCCTTCACACACGTATACCGTTGCTGGCACATATGATGTTAGTCTTTTAGTCACATCACCTTGTGGAGCAGACACGGAAATTCAATTAAGTTACATTGAAGTTGGACCTGGCGCGCCATGCGAGTATACTATTGAATCGAATGGATCTACTACCGAAATAGAATGTACAGGAGTATTATTCGACAATGGTGGTCTTGCAGGTGATTATCAAAACAGTTCAAATTCAACTTTCATTATAGCCCCGCCCAACACCGGCAGTATAACTCTTGAGTTTGTATCCTTTGACGTTCAGAATGGAGGAAGCAATTGCAATACTGATTACCTGGAAGTTTTTGAGGGACCAAATACCAATTCACCTTCACTTGGGAAATTCTGTAGTACAAATCCTCCACCGAGCGTTTTAAATTCTCAAAGTGGAGCTGTAACCCTTAAATTTTTTAGTAATGGAACTATTTCTGAAGATGGGTTCAGAATAGACTGGAGCTGCAATGCCATAAGCGAAGAACCTGTTGCAGACTTCTCTTCAAATTTGCTTGAAACGTGCAACGGAATGGTGAACTTTTATGATCAATCATTGAACGGCACAACCTCTTGGTCATGGGATTTTGGAGATGGAAACACCTCGACTGATCAAAATCCTGTTCATCTATACGTGACCAATGGAGCGTATAATGTCACCCTTGTATCTACCAATCAATTTGGCAGCAGTACGGAAGTTAAACCCAGCTTTATTAATGTAGATAGACCGATTCCTCCTACTGGTCAGAACGCAAATATCTGTCCAGGAGAAACTGCAGTCTTAACAGCAAGCAGTGCCGGTTTTCATCGTTGGTATGATGTTCCTTTTGGAGGAAGCTATATCCAACAAGGAAACTCACTTACCACGCCTGTTATTCAATCGAATACTTCTTATTACGTTGAATCTATAATTCCAGGAAATTCTCTTGACGGAGGAGCTCCGAACTTCTTTTTAGGTGGAAATCCAATACTTGAAGAATTCCCGAATACCACTCCACTATACTTTGATGCCTTGAATGACTTTCTGCTTCATAGTGTAAGAGTTTATGCTCAAAGCTCTGGCGACAGAACGTTTGTTGTATCAAATAGCTCAGGAGGCACTGTCGCAACAAGAACAGTTAATGTTCAGCAAGGAAATTACCGTGAAGTCGTTCTAGACATTAACATACCTGCTGGTAATGGATATCGCATTTACTTGGCTGGCAGCAGTGATGTAATTGATCTTTACTATAACACAAGCGGTGCTAATTTCCCTTATGAAACTCCAGGTTTACTGAGTATTTATCAAAGTGGAGGAGCCAACGGCTTGAGTGAATACTATTTCTTTTATGACTGGGACGTAAAAGAGTATTGTGTAAGCGATAGAACAGAGCTTGAAGCAAGTACATCTATTTGCTTGGGCATAGAAGAAGAATCAAATGGGTCAGTTTTCGAACTCTATCCAAATCCGTCTCAAGATTTCGTCACAGCCACATGGTCTGAATCTTTAGATGTGAAACAAATCATTGCTTATGATCTGAAAGGACAAATTGTTCAGCAAACTGTGATAACGCAACATGCAAATAGCTCCGAAATAAATGCTTCTGAGTTTAGTAAAGGTGTATATCTCATCGAACTAAGAACAGAGACTGGTAGTCAAATGAAAAGGTTGATTATTCAATAAAAAGGCAATCTCAATAAAAGCCCGATTGGTGACCAATCGGGCTTTTATTTGCTCTAATTATTAAGTATGATCAGTGCTTGATCGCTAGTGGACTTGCTTATCTCAATGTTTCCCTCTGAAATTCCCTGTTGGATAAGATAATCAATCAAGGGCTGGATTACCTTTTGAGAAAGAGTAGCTAGCTTTATTTCTTCAGACTTAGGATTCACTTCTTCAAAGACCCTGATAACGACTTTATTGCCCAACACAGCTTGATTGACAGCCGAGGATAAAGATCCAAAGTTCTTTGATTCAATATTTTTCACATCAAAGTCATATACATCTCTTAATTCTTCATTAGCACCTCGAGATCTTTCTCGAGCTGGTCTATATTGCTCAGACCGTAATTCTGTTTCACGAACATGAGCTTCACTAATAACGACATCCTCCGTTGGAAGCATTTTAAAAGAAAAAACAGTTTTATCTGTTCTGTTAACCAAGACATTTTTCTGCTGTCCGGAAATGTAAATTTCATAAATATCAGATAATCCTTCTGACGCGGCAGAAATGAAATAGGTCTTTTCAGGGATGTAGTCTTTGAATTCAAAACTACCATCTTTCTCCACGATAGTTTTTTGAATCACATTTTCCTCTGCATCATGCAAAGTCAATGTGACAACGGTTTTGGGCAGCTTCTTGTATTGAAACTTGCCTTTAAGCGAAGTCGGAGAGTCAGAAACTACGGCACCTGATTCAGCTTGTGTTCTCAACGAATAGAGCGTAATTGGCTTATTTCTTGCCAATTTTCTAAAAGCAAACACCCCTGCTCTATCATCATTGAGATAAAACAAAACATCGTTTGGATTCTTAGCTAGAAAAATCTCACTTCCCTTGAGATGATTTTGTTCCTCATCAGATAATCTTAGGGAATAATCACCTTCAAGTAATTCCGTATCGATGCTAAATTGTCCATTTTCATCAGTAATTGTCGAACCCATCACTTCGTCATCATCATTGATAAGTGAGATCTCCGCATTCATTAAAGGCAATTTATCCCTTGTCAAGTAACCTGACAATTGATTATTACCCAACTCACTCAGCGCATGCTCTTTGAAAAGATGTTCTGGCATGCTTATATCTTTCTCTTCCAAAAGACGAATTGGACTATTCCCTCCATTTATCAAGGACGTGAATTCAAATAGATATTTACCTGTTTTTGTAACTACAATATCCTCTTCTGGATTCTCGTTCGTAAGGTAAACTTCATAAACATCCACAAGGCCAGATGCATCCTTATCGAGGCTTAAAAAGTAGCTCTTCTCTCTAGCGTCCGTATTAAAGGAGAAGTAACCCTTTTCATCTGTTTCAATAGTTTTCAGAACCTCATTATTCTGATCAACTATGTTCAGCTTCAACTTTTCTGTGAGTGTACCATGTGACGTTACTTTTCCAGAAATTGTAGTTTCTCTATCCACTACCTTGCCTTCTCTTGCAAGTTTTTCATAAGTATCATACTCGTCTATTTTCTTTCCCGAAAGTACTTTGAATCCGAAAATTCCAAGTTTTTCTTCATTCATAAAAATCATTTGCTCTCCCAAGTCATTTGCAAGGAAAATCTCAGCGTTACCCAATTCAGATCGATCTTCTTCATCAAGGGCAATCTTATAGTTTCGGTCTGGCAAGAAGGATTGTAGATTGAAATATCCATCCTCTGTGGTGGTCACAGATTGAACAATCTGATCGTTTTCATCGAGCAGGTTTAATTTCACACTCATAGCAGGAAGAGCATTTAGCTTCACAAAACCTGTTGCAGACCGATGTGCGTTCAACCTTAAAACCATCGGGTCTAAGCGATAAGAAATGCTGTATAATCTGCCTTTAGCACTCTCAGAATCAGAGAAAAAATATGCTTCATTGAGCTTTTCGTTTAATGAAAAGTATGCTTCAAATCCTTCACTGTTAACGTGCTCGCCTAGATTTATTGGCCTCGACCATGACTGCCATGTTTCGTCCAACCTTTCTGACATAAAAATATCGCCCTTTCCCTTGCTTCGGTGTCCCTCACTCGAGAAAAAAAGATGCCTACTATCCTTAGATACGAAAGGTGACATTTCAAAACCACTCGTATTTATGCGCGCACCCATATTCTTTGGAGTTGACCATCCTTCATCTGTCTTAAGACTTATATATAAATCTTCCTTACCAAAGCTATTCTCTGCATTCATTGAAATGATCACAAATGATTCATCTCGAGCGACATAGAAACCAAAATATGAACCCGAAATATTGATTTCAGGAAGATTAAGAAAGTGATCATGTATATATGTTTCACCAATCTTTTTGTAGGCTTCAATAGTTGTTAGGTCACTAATTTTTGTCTTGTTATATCGCAACAGATAAAAGGTCTTGTTTTCTGACTGTCCAATTATCAAATCATTCTTACTCGAATTTAACCCCTGATATTTGTTCGAAGGTTTACTCCACGCCCCATCATCAAAGTGACTAAACCAGATGTCTTGATCTAAGACTCCTCCCGTGTTTTCTTCATGTCCAGTGCGAGTAAACCACAGAAATGTGCCATTATCACCTACAATAGGGTTGAAATTAGCGGAACCATCATTAAAGACTTCAAATGGAACAGCTGATTGATTGAAGTCACCACTACTAAATTGACCATAACTGATGGTCGAAATAGAAAAAATGGTAAGAAATGGAAATATGAATTTATTCAAAAGATTAGGCCTAAAAGTCGTTGATTAAGAGCTGACAAAAGTAGCCAACCGAATAAGTTTGCCTTAATAAAAAACACGAAAAAAGCCCAACCGAANTTGAGCTTTTAACTAATTTACCTAAATTAACTTCCCTTGGCGTGAAAGCTAGGTCAATAGTATTTGAAAATCTCGGAATGACTTTCGCAGATTCAGTTAACGGTTGATATGAGCTAGAAAACGGCACTTCCTTAAAAATCAGCTCTTGCCTTTTTCTTTGCTCCTGCATCTTGATGCGTATCACTTTGCTTTTTTTGATTTGATTCTGCAAATTCCTTCGCCTCTTTCAAAGGAATTTTATTTCCTAGGTTAAAAGAAACTACAAATGCGTCTTCGATACCTATGGACTTGAGCTCTTCTCTGTAAGCAGCTGCTTGATCATATTGAGCAAAATTACCAACCGTCAAGATCACTAAGTCGTTCTGTTGATTCTCTTTTATCCCGTCTACTTCTAAATACTTTTCAGCTACTGAACTAGAGACGATTGTTCTGAAGGCACCCACTTGGACTCTAAAATCAACTGAACCTTGAATATGCCAATTGATGTTTTCCGCTCCAACACCTAATACTTCTTGTTCGTAGTTTGGTCTGTTCACGTCAACGATGAATGCGTCTTCATATCCTCTTTCACGGATTTTTGCCAGTAAAGATTCTGCTTGTTTTTTATATGGAAAGCGGCCAATTACATACCTGAAGATTCCATTTTCATCAACATAGACTTCAACGTTCTTGAGGTTTTCAAAATCTCGTGTTGGCTTCAAGTCAATTAATGCTGCTACTTGAATTCCATATAAAGATGTCATCGTGGTGTAAATGACTTCTCTTGTTCTCAATTCGTCCCAATCATCAAAAGGAATAAGGCGCTCCTTGATTTGAGGTTCATTTCTTTCCGTTTTAATTTCTTGTGCAATCTCAAGACTCGCTTCTTGTTCTTTGCTCAAAGCCGCTGTTTTTTCTATTGTTTCAGTTGCTCCTTCGGCATTCTCCTTGGCAGTGGATTCGGCAGATGCGATAGCTTCCTCTGGCTTTTCCTCCTCTTCTTTTCTATCGAGGTTACATTCCCTTACCCACTTTTGGCCATCTACTAAGTAATACTCATCATTATAGGTATATACCTGATAAAACTTATTCAGAGACCTCAATGCTTCCTCGCATTGTCCATTTTTAGAATATGCGATTGTCATGTAATAATATACATACTCGGGAGCCCTTCTTTCCGTTTTCGATCCTGACTCATATTCAGAAGTATAAATACTAGATGCTGTCTCTAGCAACTCTACCGACTTCGGAATTTGCATATCTTCTTTCACATAGCACAAGCCCAATAAATAGTTGAGATTTGCATTTGCTGGGTCTTTCGCCCATAGTTTTTCAAGAATCGGAATTGCCTGATTGAGCTTGTGATTAGCCAAATGCAATTTGGCTTTATTGAAATTATTGTCTTGATCTTGAGCAATAGCGCTCGAACCGATCAACAAGACAAGAGAAAGTGCAAGAATGCGATTCATATATTCTTAGGCTTAGGTATCAAACTTAACCCTATATAATGCGCATGTTAAAGATCATATCAAGAGTTTTCGACAGCTTGATGTAGATTCACTAAAAGTGGATTGTCGCAACTAAGCCTTTATGGTCTGATGGCGGTTCTTCGCTTATATGGAATGATCGCAATCCTTTATCGTCCCGCATAAATATGTAATCTAATCGCGTTGGGAAGACCTTATGAGTGGGGTTGAGTGCATTACCATATTCGAATTGGACGTCCATAAACTCATCGCATAACATACGATGGACAATCGTACCCGGAGAAGCATTAAAGTCTCCAACAATTACATCGGCACCATAAGCCAATAATAATTTTGTTTGCCGACTTCTTAGCGATATAGCCTCCTCAATAGTCGAAATAGACCATGAGTACTTTTCAGAAAGGAGGTTATAACTCTGCAAGTGAACATTTGCTATTGATACAGTATCATCGATCACTTTGATTGTGTACACCTTGGCTTCATTGGTATGAGATAACAATTGAAACACCCTATCAACTGAAATAATTTGATGTTTAGAAAAAATTGCCGTTCCAAATATATTCCCCTGCTTAGGGCTGAAGTCATGATACTCCATCTCAATCTTTTGAGCAAAATCATTGGCTACGCTTTTCGTGTCTGGCCATTTATAATACAAGCCAAACTCTTGCAAGCAAACTATATCGGGATTCTCCTTTAAAATGAGCGAAACACATTTTTGAACATTAGCCGTATCATTAGAAAACTGTCCAACATTCAAACTCAAGACCTTCAACGTTTCTTTTTGAGAATGACGATCCCCATTCGTGAATGAAAAATTGGAATGCCTAAGAAGTAATTGGGCCGTTAGAAGAAAAAATACAATCAATAAACCTAATCTTTTCAACCTTGCGGCAATCAACACGATAAGCATTACTAAGACAAAGAAGCAAACCAATAAATCGAAAGAAGGCAGCAACTGAAGCAAGACAACCGATTCAAATGCATCCATACTTGCAAATGCATTCAAGATTAAATACAACACTAAAAGTGCTGCACAAATCGTTACTATTGAGTTAATCAACTTCACGCAACAAATATGAACATAGTCAGAATCACTTTCATTTTATGCTTTATCCATATTTCTTTGAGCTCTCTTGGACAAATGTTCCCATCCATTAAAGCAGAAAATATAAATAGTGAAGAGATAAATATCCCTATTGATCTCAGCGAAAAAAAGAGCATTGTGTTTCTTGCATTTACAGCACAGGCAGAAGAAATGTTAGACAATTGGTATGAGCCAGTTTACACCATGTTTATTGATGAGTCAGGCTTCAATTCTATGGCATACGATTGTCACGTAAAATTGGTAATGATGTTCACAGGGACGGGGCAAGCAGCAGCCGATGGCATCATTAAAAAAATCAAAAGAAATGTAGATGATGAATTCAATGACTATTTGCTATTCTATCAAGGTAGTTTCAAAGAAGAAATGAAACTGCTAGAAATGGATAAGAAAAACGATGCCTATGTATTCGTGCTCGATGAACAAGGTGAGATAATATTCAAAGATTCTGGAAGGTATTCGGAATCTAAACTGGAAAAAATAGCCGACCTGGTGGAACTCTAAGCATAGTCTCTCGCCCCAAAAATTGAGCTACCAACTCTTACCATATTGCTGCCTTCATCAACAGCCAACTTATAATCACCACTCATTCCCATTGAAAGCGTTTCTGGGAGCCAATACTCCAAACCTGAGTGCTTTTGGGTTAGCCTATCAAAAAGGGATTTTAACCCTGAAAACTCTCGTTTCACTTGAGCTTCATCATCCGTAAACGTAGCCATTCCCATTAGCCCTTTTATCTTAATATTCTTCATCTCTGCTAAAGACGGTTCCAGCAGCAAGTTTTCGCATTCCTCCTCTGACAATCCAAACTTAGTGTCTTCCTCAGCGATATGAATTTGCAATAAGCATTCAACAATACTATTTGCCTTTGCTGCTTGCTTATTGATCTCCTTCAAAAGCTTCAGACTATCAACTGCGTGGATCATATGAACGAATTCAGCGATATATTTCACCTTATTGCTTTGCAAATGGCCAATTAGATGCCAACGAATATCCTTCGGCATCACTTCTGCTTTTGCTGTAAGCTCTTGAACTTTATTCTCACCAAAATCACGCTGCCCTTCTTCATAGGCTTTCATGATGTGCTCAATAGTGTGGGTTTTGGAAACTGCCACTAATGTCACATTACCAGGTAAAGAATCCTTTATACGTTTCAAATTTTCAGCTACGCTCATTGTGCAAATATCTTCTTTGATATATAAAAACCGAAGCACATCTATTGTTCAATGAGTTCTTAACACACGTCAACAAAAAAGCGTTAACAAAACCACAAAGCCCATCTCAAAGAGGCGATAGACAAGCGTAAATTGTGACCGTTTTAATACCATGGCATCAGAATTTGGCATCAGTACATTGAGCGTTATCCCATGCAGGGCTGAACCTGCAGACTCTGCTGAACAAGTAAGTCAAATTCTATTTGGCGAATACTATGAAGTAAAGGAAAAGCGTAAAAAATGGATTCGCATTGTTTGCGCTATAGACGGATATGGCTGCTGGATTGACTCAAAACAGCACCACCCTATCGACATGAAATTTGCTGAACGTCTTCAAAAACAAAAATTTATTCCTACTAGTCTCGAAATGGCTGGCTTGGCAATAAAAGATTCAGACCAAAGCATCACCCCAATCTTACTGGGAAGTTCACTGCCTTTTTTAAATGATGGGAAGTTCAAAATCGGAAAAGAAGTCTATTCATTTGAAGGCCAAGCGCAGCTAAGAGCTGAAAAGAAAAACACCCACCTTCTGGTTCAGAATGCCATGATGTATATGAATACGCCTTACCTCTGGGGTGGTCGACACCCTTTTGGAATTGATTGTTCTGGAATAGTGCAAGTCTGCTACAAAATGATAGGCCTCAATTTACCTCGTGATGCATACGAGCAGGCCTCTGTGGGAAATGCCTTGAGCTTCATTGAAGAATCTCAACCGGGCGATTTAGCCTTTTTTGATAATGCTGAAGGAAAAATCATCCATGTAGGAATGCTTCTTGAAGACAATTATATCATTCATGCTTCTGGCAAAGTTCGCATAGACCGTATTGATCATCAGGGGATATACGATAACGAGCATAGTGATTATTCGCATCGTTTGAGAATCATTAAACGAATAATCGATTAATGCGGCTTTGCTTAATCATCTATCTCTTACATTCGAAGCTGACTTATCAAGAAAGACTGAGGGATATGGCCCGATGAAGTCTTAGCAACCCGGTTGGACGGGTGCTAATTCCAACTCCAAGAAATTGGAGATAGATGAGCAAAGAAAGATTCCACAAACTTTCTTGAAGGTCAACAAAGCAATAAAGCAATGACCATAGACGATCTCGCAAAACAGCGAATTTTAATACTTGATGGAGCCATGGGCACCATGATTCAGCGGCATAAGCTCACTGAAGACGATTTCAGAAATGAAGCTCTAAAATCGTATACGACATCTCTCAAAGGCAATAATGACCTTCTTTCCATAACTCGTCCTAATATCATTCTAGATATTCACAGGGCATATTTTGAAGCTGGAGCTGATATTGTTGAAACCAACACATTTAGCAGCACTTCCATAGCGCAATCTGATTATGGACTAGAAGCTTTTGCCTATCAATTAAATGTTGAGTCAGCCAAACTCGCCAAACAAGCAGCTAAAGAATATTCAACATCAGAAAAGCCTCGCTTTGTTGCCGGATCTATAGGGCCAACAAATCGCACTGCATCATTGAGTCCAGATGTTAATCGGCCGGGATTTAGAGCAATCACAAGAATTGATCGAAGCTGGAGTTCCCGTTCTTCATTATTATTCCATGGGCAAAGCAAAGAGCATCCAAGAAGTAGCTGAAGAGGTATTTGGT
>JGI20160J14292_10004801_pt1 | contig 9954 bp, 11 predicted proteins | sample COG_10_FD_14292 | JGI IMG/M metagenome (IMG submission 14292) | reverse complement strand
GGTATGAAACCAAAGATGGAAACGGATACTGAAACTGATACGGAAACTGATACTGAAACAGATGAAGATGATGAGAATATTAGTGAACCTACTCCTGTAACTGAAGCAACTCTAGCGAACGAGTTAAAGGATTCATCATTAAATGCTGATGAAAGTGAAGAGAAGGTTGAAGTTGAACCATTTGGTACGATAGATAACTCAAACTATGCAACGTACTAAGTTTGAAACATATTAAGTATAGCATTATAGTTTGGTATTTGGTCGTATTCCAAACTATAAACGTATTTTACATAATTACATAATATAGAATCGGTATCTTTGCATAATGGTAATATAATATCAATCTCTTTTTGTTTTTGTCGAATAAGATTTTTATAATGAAATATACTGGTTTCATCATATTCATCCACCAACGTCGAATCTGTCGTAATATTTTCCCAAGGAAGTGTTTTATTGTGTAAAAAAAGATAGAGATATCCGAGTGAAATTAAATCATCTCGTCGAGAAGAAATAGATCCCGAATGTATATAATAACTAACATATTTCGGACTGCCTATAATGCATTCGGAACATGAGTTTTGACAATGTTCTCCGTCTTCGTCAATATAGAATGTAGAGAATCCAAAATCAATAAGGAATAATTCGCCGTTTTTCACCATTATATTCTGGGGTTTTACATCTCGATGTATTACTCCATTATCATGTATAACTCTGAAAATATCGATTAACTGATATACAATTGACTGTATCTTTGAAACGGTAATTTCCTTTTTTGAAAGAATATAATCATATAAAGAACAATCGTAAATACTCATTACCAAACAGGTATACTCACTCGATTTCCCGTACCATGAAATAGCCGGAATATTACGCACATCACGTTCATATAAATATTTAAGTACAGTTGTTTCATGTTGCAGTAATTTTATAATTGATGTATCGGATTCAAATTTGATGGCTACTTCTGCGTTTGTTTTACGATGATGCCCTTTATATACAGAACAAAAGTTGCCATTCCCCAATTTTTTACCAATAATATAACGTTTTCCAATTATTTCATTCATCTATTAAGTATGCGTCGTTATTTTTATTATATTTATGAATTATATACTAAAAATCATGTTGTCCGACAATTATATAGATAACGTTATGGAATTAGGCGGTAAATATTACAGGATTCTACCTATAATATTATATTTTTGTTATTTTACTCTGTTTTTCGGCGTGATTTACATAAATCCTGAATATTTGGACGTCTTTAGAACAATAATGCAAGTATTTGTATGTGTATTTTTAATTTATCGTTTTCATCCATATCGTACACATACATTACGACAATATGACGCAAATATTATATTTAGTAGTGCGTTGTTTTTACTGGTGAATCTAGGTATTGTCAAAGTCGCATATATGTTTATTGTCCCTATTGAAAACGTATTAGGGAACATATGATAGGTGTATTACCGGCTTATTTCACATTGATTTTGNATAGAGGTTGTTTTGCTAAACGAATCATTTTTTTACGAGTTTTATTGTCAAGGAAACGCCAAATATATGGCATTTTTTTATGTAATGTTTTTGAATACACACTGTTATCCTTATTTTTATTCAATCTACGTGTTCTGTTAGAGAACATTGCTTTACGACTACACCAATTCTTTGATATTTGTTTAGTTGTAGCGCAATATGAGGATTCACATCCCTTAACACAATCGCCGCATTGAACGCGATTACATTGTTTGTTTTTTACGATTTGATAAGGTTTCATGTATAGTCGTTTCGTTTTATTTTTTGGCATTATATATATAACTGAAGATAAAAATCTTCAATGTGTATACTCGACAATGACTTAAAGTCGTCCTATTTTTGTATATCAATAGGATATAGAATGGAAAAAACGAATACCTCGAATATAAATCAAATATTTGAAGATGCGATGAATGATTCATCTCTATTATCAACAATTAATATAGACAATTTATTGAGTACATTAGAAAATACAAAAAACGATTATTTGGATAATAAAACAATGGCCGATATATCGAAGGAAGTATATGAGAATGTTTCTGACTGTGGTATACATAAGGATGACATTGAATCATTATGTAAGAAATTAATAGGATATCGGTATGTAGATGAAATTTACGAACTACATAAAGGAAAAATGGTAAGATGGATACGCGACGGTACTTCTAAAATAACAAATGGTGGTATAGTAACTGACATAAAATTTTTACCGAACGGTATACACGTACAGTGTATGAATTCTATGAAACGTTTCATTCAATATAAATTTGACGATTGTAAGACGTTTCAAAAAATGAATACAGACGAACAATTAATATTGTTAGCCTACGACCATTTATCTTAATTTTTTACGAGTACAGTGTCCTATTTTGTTGTATTTTTTTTGTGTACGCTTACGTTTACTTGTTAGATAAAAAAATTCTTTTAAATGATACATAATTTTTTGTGACACTAAAATGTCTCGTTTTAAATCGCTTAATATAGAATTACCGTTAGTAATGTGATTTCGGTATATAAAATAATCAGCAATTGATTGATGAATAAGTTGCGTATTATGACCTCCCTTAACGTTATATATTATAGGAGACGTAATAAACCGTTGTATAATTTCATGTGTAGATAAATGATGATAATATGAATACGGTTGAATATAATAAACGCGATCCTTTTCCATACTCTTATATTCAACATTATCTATAAAACATATTTCAGTGGTTTCGGGTAAAAGGGTACACCGTATAAAATCGGAATACGTTTTCGAATGAGTTGTTCGATCAAGATCAATGCGTTCCTTACCTATTTTAAAAGCGCGTATAATCTTGTCGAAAATATTTGTTTTCTCATTTAGTTTGTATGTAAAATATTCAGATATGAAATCTACCCAAGGAGGATTGCATTGATTATTTGTATATATATAGATCTGTTTACAATGACCCATTTTTTTCTTCTGTAATAGAAATTCGAGAATGTGGATAATTCCGTACCGTAAAAACTCTGGGTATAAATCTAATAATTGATTAAAATTAATAGGAGTATATTCTTGCGTAAAATGTTGAAGTGCCGACCATAATATTTCTAAATCTGTGAAGGATCCCAGGGTTTCATCCAAATCAAACGCGATTACTCTACCATTGGACCGCCTTCGTTTTCGTTTATAATAGTCTCCTTTTATTATTTTAGCATAGTCAAATTCATTATCATTCATATACAATAATTCTTGATAAAATAAAACGCATATATTTTATCAGGATACATTTTTACCTACCCGACGAACCAAATCCATTCGACCCTCGTATAGTATCGGAATCTAATTCTTTGACTACACTCAAGTATACGGGACATAATGTAGGATGACATACTTGTAGTAATCGATTGAATTTCATTGTAGTATAACTAATATTTTCACTAGATGGTAACCATCTAAACGCACCAATTAAGTTCCCTCTATAACCGGCATCTATAATTCCGGTATGATTCGCCAGCATAAGTTCAGTTTTAGAGATACTAGAGCGCGGATGAATGTAAAACCCGCAATCGATAGCAGTTTTATTCATTACATCATGGTATACCATTTTGGTAGTAACATTCATGTCGATATATTTCGTTTCAAAATGTTTGTTAAATGTAACATCGTATGGTACATATAAATCTATTCCTGAATCAGGATGTGTAGACGATATTAATGCGTGGTTGTGTAAATAAGATAATTCCATATATTTACTGTAAAGTTCATCATTAGTAGTAGTAAGGTATAGTACCGCATAATTTGGTATATCATTACATTCATAATTCGTTTTTTTGTACTGGGTCTTTTCTTGAATCATTTCATGTAATCCATTATCAAATGCACTCATTATTAGAATGATATAGTAAATATTGTCTATATCATTTATCTTTACAGTTTTAGGTTTTCATTTTTTTGAATTCATTCCAAGATATTTTTTCTCCAGTTGATGGGGGTGCACGTTCGCCGTCCCGTTGTTCGTTTAAATGATTGAGTTCACGTGTTGCACTATCAACATACATCTCTTTTAAAATTTTACCAACCATTACGGACCCTTCATGTTGGTCGACTTTTTCGTCTTCAATCATTTTCAATATAGTCAATAATTTTGTCATAATTGTAAGATCAAGTTCATCCTTAATTAATTTATGAAAAATGTCAGTGTAGTTCGTATACAAGAACGAACATTCGGTTTGACATAATTCAGTAAACGCCGAAATATTAGTATTTTTCATTTCAGAATGAGTATTAGTTAACGTATCTATTTTACGAATATCGTCTCGCATTAATACACTATGTTTCAACCGTCGAATATTATCAGTATTATCGTCACATTCAGATTCGTTAATCATTTTTTTTAGATTGAGTCGTTCATCATTTGTTAAATTCGCCATTATAAATAATATATATAGATACGTCGTTTTATGTATATTTTTAACAATATAACTTTAGAGTATTGGAATTATCTGATGTATATGTATAGGTTATGAATTGGTATAACATTTTACTTGCGGTCGCAATATATTTAATCATAATTGGGTGTTTATGTACGTCAATTAATGTCGTTCCATATGCTGGGTCTAGTAATTATAGTTCGATATCAGAAGGATTTGAGTCATTACAATCGTCCAATAATTTTGCGAATTCCCTAGGTAAATCAGTCGGAGAATCTGAATGTAAAAAAGTACACGGATTTAAAGAATTACAATGTAGTCCCAACCAACAATTTAGTACAATTGATTCATATGGGTTTACTCCAGGCAAACCAGGTTGCAACGGGGCTGGTTATTTCAATTCGAAGGGCGATCTATGTTTAGATGAAAAACAATTAACTGCGTTACATAATAGAGGTGGTAATAAATAAGGAGCACTAATAAAATTGATTTACTTTATACAACATATGATAAAGTAAAATAAAATAACAGGTCAATACAAAATGGCAAAGACAAGAGACGATAAATTTAAACTAGTGTTTGATTCATTTATAAAAGACACTATTGGTGTTGACAAATACAATCTCGAAAACTTAACCAAAAATAAAACTGAAAACACTCATATATATTCATTTACGATACATTCGCAGATAAAGATTATTGGATATATCGATAGAAATGGATTGAATGAGAATAATATTGAAAATCTGAAACCAATCGAACATCAATACATACCAAACGAGGAAACTGTACGAGACCAAATAAACGAGAAGTTTGGCCCATATGAATTTACTAAAACCTATATATCATATGGAACCGCGCGCCCGTATACAACTCGATTAAGTTATGTTGATATTGATAGGTGTCATATTAATGATAACAATGGCATAACCGGAAAATTGGTAGTTATATATTATAAATCGCATATTCCATATGAAGTCCAAGAAGATGATAGAGAATTTGAAAAAAAGTATTTGAACTTACTGCGTCGATTTAATAAATTAGAGGACGAGAATATGGAATTATCAGATAATATTGATGATCTAAATGAGGACTTACATACTACAAAAAGACAAGTTCGTAATTTAAGAAAACGAATGATAAAAGAAGAAGAACTGCACCTTCGTCATGAAAAAAATTTCAAGAATAAATTGCGCGAAGCGTATTCTAAAGAAGATATATTAGAAGATTGTCCGGTATGTTACGAACAATTGAGTATGGATACATTAATTATTCCAAATTGTACCCATAGTATATGTAATTCGTGTCAACCCCGATGTGACGTATGTCCGATTTGTCGAACAGATTATCTAGAAGACGAAACATAAAGATAAAAATAAGATAAACAAAATAAAAATTGTACCAGCGACAGAGGGTGGATAACGGTACTTTTTTTATCATGAAAATGTTATTTTGCAATGTTTACAATAACGTATTTCTTGAGACCGTTCTACATCTATGTCAATATAGTCAGATACAACACAATGAAAACAGTTATCTTTTAAATATTTAGTGATTCGATTTATTATTTCGGTATACTCTTCGGTTCGTTCATTTTCATTCAAACATTCAAGTAATAATTTTGATTCAGCCATAACTGCTATGTCTGTACGCGTTTCGTTATTTCCCATACTATTATACACTATATCGATAGTTTTATGTATTTTGTCAACAAGAACAAATGAAAAAAGCCGAAGCTTTTTATGGGTTTGTCAACTATATTCAAGGATGTTATATTTTTATGTGTTTTTCAAAATTTTATTAGACATACATTGCTAGGAAACTCTGATTTTGTGTACCTTCATTCGTAATTAGGATATCTGCTTCCTTTGTAGTTACAGTGAATGGAAATGATACATCTAGTTTAATATCGTTATCAAATAGAGGAGTATCCTTTTTCATTAATCTAAACAAGTTGAGTTTAGTGTGAATAATTTCAAGACAACGCTTTAGATTTCTAACGCCGGATTCCTCCTTTGTCATACTAGTATTAGATACCAAATATTTGATAGTTTCGTCAGGAATAATAACATCACCTTCCTCAAAATTTACTTGTTCGCGAATCTTTGGGAGAAGGTACTTTCTTGAAATAATAACCTTTTCCTTTGCATCATATCCTTTGGTTTGAATACGGTACATTCTATCTCGAAGAATGGGATTAACCTTACTTTCATCATTATAACTGAATATAAATAGACATTTACTTAAGTCAAAATCAACTTCTGAAAAGTATTTATCATGAAATTGGCTATTTTGAGATGTATCTGTTAAGTGAGTAAGAATACCTGCGATTTCCTCACCGCGTGGCGTATCACTGATCTTATCTAATTCATCAAAGTAAATAACTGGATTCATACATTTACTGTCAACTAAAATTTGGACGATCTTTCCCCAAGTACTACCTTCATATGTATATGAATGTCCTTCTAGGAAACTGCTATCTCCAGTTCCCCCGAGAGCGATAAACGCAAAATCTCGACCTAGGATCTTACTAATACCTTCCTTTACAAGTGTGGTTTTACCAGTACCCATTGGTCCTTTAATTGCGATTGCGGTTCCCATAGCAGAAGGGTTCGAAATCCACTGACCTACCATTTGCATAATTTGAAGTTTAGCATCATTCAATCCATACACACAGTCATCTAGAGTTTTCATTGAGTTATCCATGTATTCATGGCATGCGTCAATACCATCGGCCATTGAAATAGATAAGTTTCGATAAATTCCAAACGGGATACGCATAAACATATCTACCCAATTTTTAATCTTGAAATATTCATTATCTCCTACATCCATTGATTTCAAAATGCTTAACTTCTGCATTGCGATTGCTTTGAATCGGGCAGGCATATTCGTATCTAGAAGAGCGAGTCTATATGGCTTTTCAATATTTGTGTGAGAATTAATTTCCTTCAAGTGCTTCATAACTGTTAACTGTTCTTTATTCGAAAGTTTCTTTTTGAAATAATCGATTTCATTAGTTTGCTTCTTATTAGAGTGAATAAGTTTATGGTATGTTTTTGCGTTTTTAGAACGTGTTTGTTGAACCAATTCTTTAATAGATTCATCACAATTTTTGACAGCCTTCAAGAGAACTTTACTTTTTGGTTTTGTCTTAAGTTGTTCCAATAACTGTGTCTTTGTGTCGACCAATTCAATATACTCATTTTTCACGTCAGCAATTTCAATATCATCTTCATCGGTCTTCTTTTTATTGTTCTTTTTAGTCTTCTTGGACTTTTTGTATGAGTTACTATTAGAATTGTCATCGGGCAATTTCACTTCTTGATAATTTTCTTTCATAAATGTCTTTTCATCTTCACTGTCGCATTCTACGTCGTCATCATCATCATTATATTCATCATCATCATCTTCTTCTCCACCTTGTCCGTCAACTAGAAGAATATTGTAAAATCCTCGGTCTTCATCTTCTTCCTCTTCATCTTCCTCTTCCTCTTCATCTTCCTCCTCGTCTTCCTCTTCCTCGTCGTGAGATGATTCATATTTTCTTTTTTTATTGGATGCTTTTTTAGATGCTTTCTTATATGCTTTATATTTCTTTTCATATTTTTCAACATCTTTTGCGCGTTTTTTTATATATTTGGATGGGAACATTTTGGATACGATCTTTTGAATTTCAGAATGAGTGATTGCTTCATCATCTTCCTCTTCCTCTTCCTCTTCATCCTCTTCCTCTTCCTCTTCTTCCTCTTCGCTCTCGGTATCTTCGATATCTTCACTGTCGTCATCTCGAGTACGTCTATTTTTTTTTGAACGTTTAGGTGGCTCGTATGAAGATGAAGAATCGCTTTCCCATTCTTCACTGTCAGAATCCGAAGATAATGCTGTACGTTTCATCTTGCGATTAACCTTTGTTGAGTTAGATTTCTTATCAGTTTTAACGGGCATATTGGATGTAAATTAATGTATAATTTAAATAGTTGCAAGTAATTCACGAGGATTATGTCTTTCAATTTTATATGCATGGTATCTGATATAACAATATTGAGTAGACATAAGATAATAAAATTGAAAATATCAATATAAAAATATAAACAGTATAATTATAGGGTAATTTGTTCGCAAACATGAATCAACCAAAACAACCATCACGTATCATCGGCGTACAGTTTAGTATGTTATCACCGGAAGAAATTCGAAAGAATTCCGTCGTAGAAGTGACAACACGCGATACATATATACATAATAAACCAGTGCCAAATGGTCTATTTGATTCTCGTATGGGCGCTCTTGAACCAGGAATAATATGCCCTACTGATGGATTAACATACATAGACACTCCTGGTTACTTCGGTCATATTGAACTGGCTCGTCCAGTGTTCTTTATACAGCATATAAAAGAAATAATGAAAATATGCAAGTGTATCTGTTACAAATGCAGTAAATTACTAATTAATAAAAATAATCATAAACATGTAAATGATATGCGTTCTGAAAAAAAATGGGCTTATGTATTTAGTAAGTTCAGCAATTCACCAAAAGTGAGACGTTGTGGTGATCTTAATGATAATGGATGTGGATGTAAACAACCTAGCAGTATTAAACTAGAAGGTATGGCAACCATAATGGCGACATGGGAAAATGTAGAAGGTGCCGAAAGCGAAGATAAAAAAGTAATATTGCGATTCACTCCCGAACTTATTGTAAAAATGTTTCGTCGTATTTCAGACGAAGATGTTGCGTTCATGGGATTCAGTCCAATTTGGTCTAGACCCGAATGGATGGTATGTCAAGTATTACCAGTTCCTCCACCGTCTATGCGTCCATCTGTAAAAGTAGACGCTCAACAACGAAGTGAAGACGATCTTACCCATATTTACAGCAATATTATCAAATATAATCGCGATCTTGCTGATAAGATTGCGAGTAATGCTTCGTCTAATGCGATTGAAGGATTGGCAACTCAACTACAATACTTTATTGCGATGATTGTGAATAACAAAGTAAAAGGCGCGGATAGTCTACGTCAGCGTTCGGGGCGTCCTCTTCAATGTATTTCCGGTCGATTAAATAGTAAAGGCGGTAGAATTCGTGGTAATCTGATGGGAAAGCGTGTAGATTTCAGTGCGCGTTCCGTTATTACTGGTGATCCAAATTTATCCATTCGTCAATTAGGCGTTCCTATGAAAATCGCCCTTAACATTACAAAGCCCATTACAGTAAATGATCGTAATCGCGATTTCTTGACAAAATTGGTTCAAAATGGTCCAGAAAAATATCCAGGTGCGAAAATATTAGAACTAAAAAACGGAGAAAATATCTCATTGCGATATGTTGATAGACTGTCAATTCGTTTAAATAATGGAGATATAGTACATCGACATATGATGGATGGTGATGCTATTTTATTCAACAGACAGCCTAGTCTACATAGAATGAGTATGATGTGCCATATTGCGAAAATTATGAAAAAAGGAGATACCTTCAGAATGAACGTTGGTGATACAAAGCCCTATAATGCGGATTTTG
>JGI20160J14292_10004796_pt1 | contig 9959 bp, 10 predicted proteins | sample COG_10_FD_14292 | JGI IMG/M metagenome (IMG submission 14292) | reverse complement strand
TTTGACTGCTAGATCTGAGAGTGAAAAACTCGCACGATTAGCAAGAAAAAGACATGGTGCTAATGATCATAAGAGCAATATTACCGACTGGTAATATAAAATAAACTTTGGGCGCTACTTAATTGTGGTGCCCTTTTTTATAGAAAAATTCTATATGACAGAAAATAATAACGAAGATCAAAGACCGAGATCTGGATATGGTGTTGGAGAAATGTGGGTTGCAGGTGAAGATGGTCTTAACTATGCAACAATCAATCCACTGGGACAATTCCTTGGAGCAATAATAATGTTTGGAGTTCTTGGAATGCTACCAGGCTACGTCATAGCTAAGGTGCTAAACGGAATGGGTAAATTAAGAATCCCTCGTGAAGTAGAAATAGCTGGACTAGACTATGAAATAATGGAGGACGATAGAGAAGCTGAAAAAGCGGTCGCCTCTTCAACTAGGTAAAGGAGTAAATATATGGCTACAGTAACAAACTGGATAGATCATTTAAGTGCTAATGAAGTTGCCGGAGCAATTTATCCGGGAGCAGGATCTACTGAAACTTTACTAGTTATTGCTTGTATAGTTTTTTGGATTGGCTGGCATGTTTTGACTGCTATATCTGAGAGTGAAAAACTCTCAAGATTAGCTAGAAAAAGACATGGCGCTAATGATCATAAAAGTAATATTACCGACTGGTAATATAGAATAAACTTTGGGCGCTACTTAATTGTGGCGCCCTTTTTTATAGAAAAATTCAATATGACAGAAAATAATAATGAAGATCAAAGACCAAGCAAAATGATTGGTGTAGTTTTTCCAAAAGCAAAATATGGAGTTATTGCAGCTATAATAATTATTATTGGTGGAAATTTAATTTATTATAAAGAAATAATATTTTCATTTTTAAAATAATGGCAAAAAATTTATCTAAAATTGCTAAAGCAAAAAAAATTAAATACTTTCTAATAAGCTTTGTGGATTTATTTGGTATTTTAAGATCAAAACTAGTTCCAGCAGAAGCAATTGGTGAAATGCAAAAAAATGGTGCAGGATTTGCAGGATTTGCGACATGGCTAGATATGTCACCTGCTGATACTGACATGTTTGCTATTCCAGATCCAGATAGTTTAATTCAATTACCTTGGAATAAAGAAGTTGGTTGGTTGGCATCAGATTTATGGATGGGCGGAAAGCCAGTAAAAGCTTCTCCACGAGTTATGCTTAAAGAACAAATAGATAAATTAGATAAAAAGAATTTACAAATGAAATCTGGAGTAGAGTGTGAATATTTTTTAATTTCACAAGACGGCACCAGCATTGCAGATCCAAGAGATACTCAATCAAAACCTTGTTATGATCAATCAGCACTGATGCGAAGATATGATCTTATTAAAGAAATTTGTGATGCTATGATTCAGATGGGATGGAACCCATATCAAAATGACCATGAAGATGCTAACGGACAATTTGAAATGAATTGGGATTATGATGATTGTTTAATTACAGCAGATCGACATGTCTTCTTTAAATATATGGTAAAATCTTTAGCTGAAAAACATGGTCTTAGGGCAACATTCATGCCAAAACCTTTTAGCAACTTAACAGGCAATGGATGTCATGCTCACATATCTGTGTGGAATGAAAAAAAGAATAAATTTTTGGATGAAAGTGATAAACTAGGAATATCTAGACTTGCTTATAATTTTTTAGGTGGTGTAATGCAGTTAGCTCAACCACTCTCAGCTTTTTTTAACCCTACAGTAAATAGCTATAGAAGAATAAATGCACCACCAACGAAATCAGGCGCATCATGGTCTCCAAGTAGCATTTCTTATACTGGTAATAATAGAACTCATATGATTAGAGTTCCAGATGCTGGTAGATTTGAATTAAGGCTAATGGATGGATCTTCAAATCCTTATTTACTTCAAGCAGGGGTTATAGCAGCAGGTCTTCATGGTTTGAATAATAAAGTTGATCCAGGTGAGCCTCTTTCATGTAACATGTACACTGATTACAAGAATTATCCAAACTTGAAAAAATTACCAGATGAAATAGAAGATGCATTAGATTTTCTTGAAAATTCTAAACAACTAAAAGAAGCTTTTGGAGAAAATGTTATAAAAAGTTATATAAAATTGAAAAAAATGGAAATTGAAGATTTTAATAAAAACGATAGATTTGATAAAAAAAGCTCAGTAACCGACTGGGAAAAAAATAGCACCCTTGATTGTTAGTTTAAATGAAAACAATCCTTCACAAAGATATTTGGTCAATTACATCTTTTTTAGAAAATAAAGAGTATAGCTTTGATAAAAAAAATATACTTACACAACTACCAGGAAAATTTATTGATGAAGCCATAGAGGTGATATCTAGCTGGGATAATTATTCACCTACACCACTCATTAAATTAAATAAATTAAATAATGAATTAAAATTAAATAATATTTATTACAAAGATGAAGATAAAAGATTTGATCTTAAATCATTTAAAGCCTTAGGTGGAGCTTTTGCTGTTTACAAAATTGCAAGTGAAAAAAAAAATATAACAGTTTCAACTGCAACTGCAGGAAACCATGGCAGATCCGTTGCATGGGGCGCGCAAAGGTTAGGCTTAAAATGTAAAATATTTATAAGTGAATTTGTTAGTGAATCTAGAGCTGAGGCTATGCGCAATCTTGATGCTGAAGTTATTAGAGTTAAAGGTAATTACGACAATTCATTAAAAGAATGTATAGAACAATCAAACAAAAATAACTGGGAAATAGTTCAAGATGTTTCGTGGGAAGGTTATAAAGAAGTACCGAAATTGATAATGGCTGGATATACAATTATGGTAAAAGAAATTATTGATGAAATAGAAAAGAATTCAATTACACATGTTTTTCTTCAAGCAGGTGTAGGAGGAATGGCTGCAGCAATGATTGCTGGGTTTGCAAAATTATCAATAAAAATTCCACAATTTATAATTATAGAACCAGAGAATGCAGACTGTGTATTTCAAAGTATTAAAAATAATAGACCAACTACTGTTGATATAAAAAAAGAAACAGTTATGGGTGGCATGTCTTGTGGTGAAGTATCAAGCATTGCTTGGCAAATTTTGAAAAATTCAGCAAACTATTGTCTAACTATACCAGATGAAGCAATTTCTACAGCCGTAGCACTTTTAGCNGAGGCTCGTTTATCTGATGAAAAAATAATAGGTGGAGAATGTGCGGTTCCAGGTGTTATTGCGCTAATAGGCTCGTTTAACAATAAAGAATACTTAGATAAGTTAAAACTAAATGTAAAATCAAATGTACTTTTATTTGGTTGTGAGGGTTTAACTGATAAAGCAATGTATCAAAAACTATTAAGTGATGGATTGCAAAAAATCTAAGTAAATATGACTAAAAAAGCAATTGTTTGGATAAGAGAAGATTTTAGAATTGAAGCAAACGAAGCTTTAGCTTATGCAACTCAAAATCATGAATTTGTAAGTGTTCTATACATATATAATTCAAAAAATTTTAATGGAAAAAGAGAAGCACAAAAATGGTGGCTTTTTAAATCTTTAGAAAACTTTAATTTAGATCTAAAAAAGCTAAATATTTCATTAGAAGTTCAATTAGGTGATGAATTAGATGTACTTTCAAATATTAAAAAAAAAGATGATGTAACTGTTTATTGGANTAAAGTTTATGAGCCAGATGTAATTTATAAGGGAAAAAAGATAAGAGACCTATTTATTAAAAATGAAATTCAATATAAATATTTTAAAGGTAATATTTTAGTAGAATTTCAAGATATAACTAAAGATGATGGCACACCATATAAAGTATTTACACCTTTTTGGAAAAAAACTGAACAGTTATATATTTCTAAAACTCCTTCTAAAAATTTAAAAATTAAAGCAAAAGAAAAAAAGATAAATATTTTCAAAAAATCAATATCTACAAAAGAAATTTTGCCTAAAAATAATTGGCACAAAAAGTTTGAAAAATATTGGAATCCTTCTGAACTTGAGGCTAAAAAGTATTTACAAGAATTGATAAAAAATAAAATTCAAGACTATGGAGAAACAAGAGATATTCCTAGTGTTAGAGGAACTTCAAAACTTTCTCCTTTTTTAAAATTTGGCCAAATACATGTCGAAACAATTTGGAAAAAATGCCAAGAAATTAAAATTAAAAAAGTAGGATATAGAAAATATATTAATGAGTTAGGATGGAGAGAATTTTCTCACAGCTTAATTAATTATTTCCCTCAGATGCTTAAGGGTAATCTTAGAAAAGATTTTGATAATTTTCCTTGGGTTAAAAATGAAAAATTTTTGGAAAAATGGAAAAGAGGTATGACAGGATATCCTATTGTAGATGCGGGTATGAGAGAGTTATATGAAACTGGATGGATGCACAACAGAGTAAGAATGATTGTTGCTTCATTTCTTGTAAAACATTTAAGAATTCATTGGATGGAAGGTGAAAAACATTTTAAAAATTGCTTAGTTGATTACAATGAGGCAAGTAATGTTGCACAATGGCAATGGGTTGCTGGATGTGGAGCAGATGCAGCTCCTTATTTTAGAATATTTAACCCAATTCTTCAGGGTGAAAAATTTGATAAGGAAGGTCTTTATGTAAAAAAATGGGTACCAGAAATAAGCAGAGTTCCAGAAAAATTTGCTCATAAACCTTGGGAAATGGAAATAAAATACCAACATGCTATTAAGACTATAATTGGTAAAGACTATCCAGAACCTATTGTTATCCATGAAAAAGCAAGAGCTTCTGCTCTTGAAGCTTTTCAGACTTTAAAAAAAAAGTAATTTAAGAGTGTATTTATTTTAAAAATACTGAAAGAGATTAATTTTTTTTTTTAAAAGTTAAGCCATATTTAGATCTTTCACCTTTTCTCATTCCAAATGGGCCAGGTATGAATAAAGTCATTGGTCTTGTGTGCGGCTCGAGATCAACTCTATGCAAAGTGTTTGCAGATCTAAAACCTATATAACCTGCCGGTCTCCAATATTTTCCACTGTCTAAAGTTTCCCAATACCCAGCTTTTAAAATAATAGTAATATATGGGCAAAGATGCGTATGAACTCCTTCTCCATGATCGTCTGCTAGCATTTCATGTATCAAAATATTAAATGGAAACCATTTAGGTCGGTTTCTAAATAAAACATAATATCTATTCATCCATGGTTTTGCATGACTATATTTTGGATGGGATTTACCTCTATCTAAAACTATTTTTTTTCTTCCCAGTTTCTCCAAAAACTTTAAAAACATAGTTAATCAAATCTTACAATCATATTATCTTTAATAATGTGTAGATTTTTGTTGGCAATGATTGGTGTTGATACTTGATTGCCATCAATCTTAATTGATTTAACTGTTTTACCAGTTTCAGTATCAATAACTAATAATCTGCCATTATCAGTAGTTAAATAAATATTTTTAGCACCAATAATAAATCCGATAGGAGTTATATCTAATCTTTTTTTTTCTTTAAAAATATTAAATAAATCAGTAACTCTTATTATGTCTCCAGTTGTTCTATCCATAACAATTAAAAAACCTTCAAGGGAAACTGTAAATATTAATTTATCAACAACAATTGGTCTTAAACTAGAATTAATTCTTTGACTCCAATTAAGTATTCCTGATCTTTTATCAATTGAATAAAATTCATTTCTATTATTAGAAAATAGAATTGATTTTTTTGTAACAACTAAATCTGAACTTTTTAATAAAAAAGAATCCTCATAAATTTGGTTATTTTGGGTAGGTAATTGCCATATTAATTTTCCATTATTAACATCTAAAGCATTGATATCCCCTACAGAATTGTTGAAATAAATTATATCATCAGAGATTGATATAGATAACTTTTTTTGAGATTTAATAAAAACATTTTCACTTTTAAAATTCCATATTTTATTTCCATTTTTAATAGAATAACAATGTAAAACATTCTCAAAATCAACTACATATAATTTGTCTTTGAAAATTTTAATTTGAGAGTTGAAAGGTGAAGAGTTATTTTTTGTCCATAATAAGTTTCCACTATGTATATCTATAGCATAATATTTTGAAATATTATCAGCAACAATTAATATATTTTTGTTTTTTGCAAAAAACAAAAAGGGTTTAATCTTTCTTTCTTTTTTTGTGTAATGGTTTTTTTCCCAAATAGTTTTCGATAAATTATTAAATTTTATTATAGATCCCTTATTATTAAAAAAAATAACATTTTCACCATCAAATATTACTTCTGGTTGATTTTGATTAAAATTATCAATTTTAGAAAATTTAAATTTAGAAATTTTTTTTAATTGACTATCGTAATTAACTCTACCAATATTATTTTCAAGATTTTTTTTTAATGAGCTTTTCTGAAATTGATTAGATAAATTAATTTTTAAGGTTTTATTAAATTCTTTATCTAAATTTTTTTCATCTCTAAATAGTTCTTTTATAGCTGTCTTTTCAGGGTCTTTTATCTTACCAGATTTAGGCCAGCTATATCCTTCTTTTCTATCAACAGAACAGGCATTTAAAGAAAATATTATTAGAAATAAAACTAAAGCAAATCTACTCACTTAAATCTCTATTCAATCTTTTGTTAGCTTTGATTATAATATCTGAATTGCTGTTTGATAATGAAATAATTTTTTCAAAAAAACTTTTTGCTTTTTGTTTTTCATTTTTTGAATAAAAATACTCACCCATCAAGTATAGCGCATGTGAACTCCATATACTTTTTGAGTTAATTATTGGATTAAGTATTTGTAATAAATCACTTTCAGAATAAAAGTCAGAATTAAATAATGCCTTTTTATATATAATTAAGTTTTTAATTTCTTCATCTAGATTTGTTTCATTTATTATTTCATCAAATAAATCATTAATCTTATTCTGGTCATCTATTAAATTATTATCAATTATGAAATATAAAGCTAATGGTGAGTAAGTAGGATCATTTTCTTTTATTAAGTTTGTTAATTGATTAATTGTTGTTTGCTTGTCATCTGTATCAAAATTAATCTTCATTATATTGAACTGATTTGCTAATTTAATTTTATTTTGTTTTTCTATTTCCTTAATTGAAAGATACCCAATTATCACAACAAGTATAATAGAAATCCCTATAATAATTTTCTTCTTATTATTAATAAAAAAATTTTTAATTTTTTCATTTCTCGTATTTGTGTCTATAATTGTTACTTCTTCATCCATAATTAAATCATATTCCTAAGTACATACTGCAGAATACCACCGTTTTTATAATATTCTAACTCATTCTTTGTATCAATTCTGCAAAGTGTTTTAATTTTTTTTATATCTCCAGATATATATTTTATCTCAACCTCTACTAGCTCTAAGGGTTTAACGCCTTCTTGAATATCAATAACTGTAATTAGCTCTGAACCAATTAAATTTAGATTGGTTCTATTTTTTCCTTCAATAAATTGAAGTGGCAATACTCCCATACCAATTAAATTTGATCTATGAATTCTTTCAAAACTTTCTGCTATTACAACTTTAACACCTAATAATTTTGTTCCTTTCGCAGCCCAATCCCTAGAAGATCCTGTGCCATATTCTTTACCACCAATTACTACTAAATCAGTTCCTCTTTTTTTATACTCTTCAACTGCGTTATAAACTGGCATTACTTTTTCTTCTGGGTATAATTTTGTAAAACCACCCTCGGTTCCGGGTGCCATTTCATTTTTTATTCTAATATTTGCAAATGTTCCTCTCATCATAACCTCATGATTTCCTCTTCTTGAGCCATAAGAATTATAATCTTTTGGTAGTATCTGATGTTCCATGAAATACTCTCCTGTAGGGCTTTCTTTTTGAATATTTCCAGCTGGTGAAATATGATCAGTTGTAACCATATCTCCTAGAATCAAAAGTGGTCTAGCTTCTTTAATTGCCTTAAAGCCTTCAGGTTCATCAGTTAAGTTTTCAAAGAATGGTGGTTTTTTTACATAGGTTGAACCTGAGTCCCAATTATAAATACTTGTATTTTCAGTTTTTATTTCTTGCCATTGCTTAGGACCCTCTGAGACATTTGAATACCTATTAATAAACATTTCTGCGTTCAATGCTTCTCTTAGAGTATCTTCTATCTCTTTATTCGATGGCCAAATATCTTTTAAAAAAATATCCTTACCTTCTTTGCTTTTTCCTAATGGCTCATTGTATAAATCAAATTCCATATGACCAGCAAGAGCGTATGCTACAACGAGTGGCGGTGATGCTAGATAATTTGCTTTAATATGTGGAGATATTCTACCTTCAAAATTTCGATTGCCTGATAATACTGATACAGCATATATATTCTTTTTTTCAATAGCTTTTACGATTTCCTCTGGTAAAGGTCCTGAATTTCCAATGCAGGTTGTGCAACCATACCCTACTAGGTTAAAACCTAATTTATCTAAAAATATATTTAATCCAGCTTTTGCTAAATAATCAGTTACAACTTGTGACCCCGGTGCTAATGATGTTTTTACCCATGGTTTAGTTTCTAATCCAAGCTCAACAGCTTTTTTTGCTAATAGCCCAGCTCCAATTAAAACATTAGGATTTGATGTATTGGTACAAGAGGTGATTGCTGCAATTAATATAGATCCATCTTTAATTTCATAATCTGTACCTAATACTTTTGAGACATTTTTTTCTTTTCTTTCAGTAGCATCTTCAAATACTTTTTTAAAACCAGTAGAAGCATCTGTTAATAAAACTTTATCTTGTGGTCTTTTAGGTCCTGAAATTGTAGGAACAATTGTGGACATATCTAAAGATAATGTGTCAGTAAACTCAATTCCATCACTGGCCCATAACCCTTGTTCTTTTGCATATTTTTCAACAATATTTACTATTTCTTTGTCTCTTCCTGAAAACTTTAAATATTTCAATGTTTCATCATCAATTGGAAAAAAACCACAAGTTGCTCCATATTCTGGAGCCATATTTGCAATGGTTGCTCTATCAGCAAGTGTTAAATTTTTTAAACCTTCACCATAAAATTCGACAAATTTTCCCACTACACCCTTGTCTCTTAACATTTTTACTACTGTCAACACTAAATCAGTTGCCGTTGTGCCTTCTGGCATTTTATTAGTTACTTCAAATCCAATTACCTCTGGAATAAGCATTGAAATTGGTTGACCTAACATTCCAGCTTCTGCTTCAATTCCACCAACACCCCAGCCAAGAACTGATAAGCCATTAACCATAGTAGTGTGACTGTCAGTACCAACCAATGTATCAGGAAATAGATAGTCTTCGTCTTTAAATTTTTCTGACCAAACCACTTTTGATAAATATTCCAAATTAACTTGATGACAAATTCCAGTTCCAGGAGGGACTATTCTAAAATTATTAAATGCTTGTTGTCCCCATTTTAAAAAAGAATATCTTTCTCCATTTCTTTGAAATTCTATATCCACATTTTTTTCAAATGAGCTTGCATTTGCTGACTTATCAACTTGGACTGAGTGATCAATAACTAGATCAACTGCTGATAGTGGGTTAATAGTATTTGGGTCTTTATTTTTTTCTTTAACAGCCTCTCTCATAGCCGCAAGATCAGCAACTGCTGGAATTCCAGTATAATCCTGCAATAAAACTCTAGCTGGTCTATATGCTATTTCAGTTGAGGATTTTTTAGTCTTTAACCATTCTTTGATTGCTTCTATTTGATTTTTTGTAACTGACAAATCATCTTCATATCTTAATAAATTCTCCAGTAAAACTTTAAGTGACTTTGGAAGTTTTGAAATTCCACCTAAACCATTTTTTTCAGCTTCTGATAAAGAATAATACTTATATTCACTATTATTAATATTAATAGACTTTAAAGAATTATATGAATTTTTATTTCCTGGTTTCATTTAGTTTTAGATGTAGAACCCTATTATACAAACGATAAGTAGCAATGACATAGCATAATTAAATCGTTT
>JGI20160J14292_10004779_pt1 | contig 9979 bp, 9 predicted proteins | sample COG_10_FD_14292 | JGI IMG/M metagenome (IMG submission 14292) | reverse complement strand
CCGGCGAGCTAAGCGCGCGCTTAGCGCTTCTGCAAAGGCAGTGCCCGTATGGTTAGCAAGCGTCACCCGCCAATGAAACTCATTTCTACGCGGCGCTCCGCGTTTCCAGCAGGCACCATACCCGCTTGACGCAGTGCGGAGTATTGGTCGGTGCGTTGTTGCCACAAATAAGCCAGATATTGCGCAACCGTGTCAACGCCGCCGTCAGGCGCGCCGCGCAGAAGGTCTCGCACATTGGCCCCCTCTGTGGCGAACAGGCAGTTAAATAAACGGCCATCGGTCGATAAGCGGGCCCGATTACAGTCTTGGCAAAACGCTTGCGTCACGCTGGATATAAATCCCACCTCGCCCAGCTGCGGGTCCAAGGCCCCTTGCGCGTTTAGGTAGCCGTAACGGGTCGCGGTTTCGCCGACGCTCTTGGGTGGCAAGGCTTGCAACGGCCAGCGGCTTTGTAGCAAAGACAGCACGTCGGCTGTGGGTAAGACCTCGTCCATACGCCAACCGTTGCTAGCGCCCACGTCCATGTACTCGATGAAGCGCAGTGACACGCCCGTACCNCGAAAGTGCGCCGCCATGGGTAGGATNTGGTCNTCGTTGGTGCCCCGTTTGACGACCATGTTGACCTTGATGTCCTCAAAGCCTACTTGGCTTGCCATTGCGATACCGTCCAGTACGTCCGCGACCGGGAAGTCCATGTCGTTCATTTGCCGAAAGATGGCGTCATCCATGGCATCCAAGCTAATGGTTAAGCGNTTGAGGCCTGCGTCTTTNAGGCTCTGCGCTTTTTTCTTTAATAAACTCGCGTTGGTGGTCAGTGTCAGGTCCAAAGGCTTGNCATCAAGGGTTCGCAGTTCGCTGAGCTGAGCGATCAGGATCTCTACATTTTTCCTCAACAACGGCTCCCCACCCGTAATGCGAATTTTCTTCACGCCCAACTGCGTCGCGGCGGCTGCAATGGTGGTGATCTCCTCAAATCGGAGCAACTCTTTTTGTGGCAAGTACGCGTAGTCGCGGTCGAAAACGCTTTTAGGCATGCAATAGCTGCAACGGAAATTACACCGATCCGTGACACTGATGCGCAGATCTCGTAAAGGGCGCCCCAAGGTGTCGAGCGTGGGTTTGCTCAGATCTATATTTTTGATGGTTTCCAGTAATTCCTGAGACGTCGGGGCGGGACGCTGGCGGACATCTATGACGGGAATAACGGGTTTGTTCATGGCGCTATTGTCTCTAATTTATCGGTGCGTCTCAAGGCGATAAAAAAAAGCGCAAAGCCACGGGGGCTTTGCGCTTCAAAAATCAGCCGGAGTGGACTAGCCGCCGTGTATTTGCATCATCACGGGCACGATTAACAGGGCCACGATGTTGATGATCTTGATTAAGGGGTTAATGGCAGGGCCCGCTGTGTCTTTGTAGGGGTCACCGACCGTATCACCCGTAACGGCCGCTTTGTGGCTTTCTGAGCCCTTGCCGCCAAAGTTACCATCTTCGATGTATTTCTTGGCGTTGTCCCAAGCGCCACCACCTGTGCACATGGAGATAGCCACAAACAAGCCGGTCACGATTGTGCCCATTAACAAGCCGCCCAATGCGGCTGGCCCGAGGATCAAACCAACCAAAATGGGGGCCACCACTGGCAAGAGCGATGGAATCATCATTTCTTTGATAGCCGCAGTGGTCAACATGTCGACTGCGCGGCCATACTCTGGCTTGCCCGAGCCGTCCATGATGCCTGGGATCTCTTTGAACTGGCGACGCACTTCCACCACAACCGACCCGGCAGCGCGGCCCACGGCCTCCATTGCCATAGCGCCGAACAAGTAGGGAATCAAGCCACCGATAAACAAGCCAATGATGACCATTGGGTTGCTCAGGTCAAAGGTGACGACTTTTCCGTAGACCTCTAGCTTGTGTGTGTAGTCTGCAAACAAGACCAGTGCGGCCAAGCCAGCTGACCCAATCGCATAGCCTTTTGTCACGGCCTTCGTGGTGTTGCCAACGGCATCCAATGGGTCCGTGATGTCGCGCACGCTGGCGGGCATTTCTGCCATTTCAGCAATGCCNCCGGCGTTGTCTGTGATTGGGCCATAGGCATCCAATGCCACCACAATACCCGCCATGCTCAGCATGGAGGTGGCGGCAATGGCAATACCGTACAGGCCTGCCAATTGGTAAGCCGTCCAGATTGCCAAGCAAACAAATAGCACTGGCCATGCCGTTGACCGCATTGACACACCCAGACCCGCGATGATGTTTGTGCCGTGTCCCGTGGTAGATGCTTCAGCGATGTGCTGTACGGGACGGAATTGCGTTCCGGTGTAGTACTCGGTTATCCAGACCAGCGCCGCGGTTAGCACCAAGCCGACGATGCAAGAGCCGAACAAGGCATTTTGGCTGCCGCTCGCTGCAATGGCGTTATCGGGCATGATCCACGTCGTTACGAAATAAAACGCAATCAAAGACAAACCACCTGCCACCGCTAAACCTTTGTAAAGCGCGGGCATGACATTTTTCATGCCGGGTGTGGCTTTCACAAAGAAGCAACCAATGATGGAGGCCACGATAGAGACCGCGCCTAATGCCAACGGGTAAATGACCGCACTGGCGCCTGCGTCGCCGACCATGAGTGCACCTAACACCATGGTCGCAATCAAGGTAACGGCATAGGTTTCGAACAAGTCTGCTGCCATACCCGCACAGTCGCCCACGTTGTCACCCACGTTGTCGGCAATCACCGCAGGGTTACGGGGGTCGTCCTCTGGAATACCTGCTTCGACTTTGCCGACCAAATCAGCGCCAACGTCCGCACCTTTTGTAAAGATGCCGCCGCCAAGGCGCGCGAAAATTGAAATCAGTGAGGAGCCAAATGCAAACCCAATGAGCGGGTTCATTTGTTCGGCAAGCGTGGCACCGGTGGCCATCACGCCGTTACCGACGAGAAACCAGAAGAAGCCTGTAACGCCCAGCAGGCCAAGCCCGACCACCAACATACCGGTGATGGCGCCGCCGCGGAACGCAACGTCAAGCGCGGGACCAATGCCTTTGGTTGCCGCCTGTGCGGTACGCACGTTGGCGCTGACGGAGACGTTCATACCAATAAAGCCACACGCGCCAGACAAGACGGCTCCAATCACGAAGCCGATGGCACTCATTGGACTCAAGACGACCGAAATTAAGATGGCCAAAACAATTCCCACAACGGAAATGGTTTTGTACTGTCGTGCCAAGTAGGCAGCGGCCCCGGTTTGGATAGCCGATGCAATTTCCTGCATGCGCGCATTTCCCGCGTCTTGCGCAAGAATCCAACTGCGGGCCCAAAACCCATACCCAACAGCTATCAAGCCGCAAAGTATCGCTAACGTTAACGCTGAATTACCAGCCATAAAGATCTCCCATGTTGTTACGGCGATCTGGTGGTGCAACGCAAGCGCCACCAGCACTGCGTTGCTTCCTTACCACCGTGCCTCATATGGGACAGGTAATTGGCCAACAGGGGAACTTTAAGCCGAATTGCATACTTAGCGCCATTCTCTTTGGCTGATCGGTTGTAAATTCAGGGTAAGCGCTAATAGGTAAAATACCTAGATTCGCTTTTTTCAACCCCTCTATCAACAAAACGGAAATATGTCACTCAATATTGTGTCGCCTGGTGCAGATGCCCCCAACACGTTCAACGTCATCATCGAGATCCCTATGAACGCGGATCCCGTCAAATACGAGGTGGATAAAGAGACCGGCGCCATTTTTGTTGACCGCTTTATGAGCACGTCAATGCACTACCCGACCAACTACGGTTATGTGCCGCAGACGATTTCTGGTGATGGCGACCCCGTCGATGTGTTGGTTATTACGCCTGTTCCGCTGATTCCCGGCGTCGTTGTGCCTTGCCGGCCAATCGGTATTTTGAAGATGGAAGACGAGGCTGGCGAAGACGGCAAAGTCTTGGCCGTGCCAATAGACAAGATTCTGTCCATCTACACGCAGTGGCAAAAGCCCGAAGACTTAAACCCTATGCGCTTGAAGACTATTTCGCATTTCTTTGCGCACTACAAAGATTTGGAAGAAGGCAAGTGGGTCAAGATTTTGGGTTGGGAAGGCCCTGATGCGGCACGCAAAGAAATTAAGGATGGCATGGCCAACTACGTCGCTGGCAAGTAATCGTCGCTGAACCGACTGGTGTCCAAAAAGCCCTGCATTGCAGGGCTTTTTTTGTGCTCGGCTATGGCGTTAAGGTGCGGGACCTTTAAAGGGGCTGCGCGCTGATAAGTGGTCCACATAGTCCGCGATGCCCTCACGCTCACGGTCTAGGTACCGACCAACCGCTTCGGCAAAGGAGGGGTGTGCGAGCCAGTGTGCGCTGTACGTTGTCACAGGCATCAACGCTCTGGCCATCTTGTGCTCGCCTTGTGCGCCGCCTTCGAAGCGCTNAACGCCGTTGGCAATACACCAGGCAATGGGCTGGTAGTAGCAGGCTTCGAAGTGCAGGCAGTCCACGCGCGCCAAAGCGCCCCAGTAGCGGCCAAAGGCGGCCTGTACCTCCCCTGTTTGCTCATGGGTTGCCAACCCAATTAGGCTGGTGGCAAATGGGGTGCCATCCGGCGTGTAGCCAACGAAAAGAAGCCAGTTTTCAGGCATCTCGTCTTGCATGCGTTGAAAGAAGTCGCGGCTCAAGTAGGGGGCGTTGCCGTGCTCAAGGTAGGTCTGGCTGTAGCACTGGTAGAACAGCTCCCATAAGTCGGTGCTTATCTCGCCGCCACGGTAGGCTTTGAAGGAGACGCCCGCATCGCTAACTTTCCGTCGCTCTTGTTTGATCTTTTTCCGCTTTTCCTGATTGAGCGTAGACAAAAAATCATCAAAGTCGGCATAGCCGCTACCTGAGTCATTTGGAGCCCGATTCGTCCAATGAAACTGCACGGTTTGGCGCGTCATCAGCCCAGCGCTTTCGCATACCGCTAGGTCTTCTTGGTCGCCAAATAACAGATGCAGTGAGGAGACCCCCAGAGACTCGCAGGTGGCCAACACGGCCGCTAATAGGGCGTGCTTTGCCTCGTTATTGCTCGCCAATAAGCGTGGACCTGGTACGGGTGTAAACGGCGATGCGATAAGTGCCTTGGGGTAGTAGGGGACTTGGTGTTCTTGGTAGGCCCGTGCCCACGCCCAGTCAAACACGTACTCGCCGTAGGAGTGCACCTTCAGGTACAGCGCGCACGCACCCACGAGCGTCTCGTCAGACCACAGTGTGACAAAACGGGGCGTCCAGCCGGTTTCTGGCACGGCGCTCTGGCTTGCGTGCATGGCGTGGAGATACGCATACCGCATAAACGGATTCCGTGTGTCACCTGCCTCACAAGCGCCCAATAGCCCATCCCAATCGGTGGACGCGATCTCGCTGGGATCGCTGACCACGCGGGTGAGATAATTACCATTGACTTGCCGCATTGGCGAGTCGCCCGACCGGTCCTCTCTCGAATGATTTGATTCCATGTCCATCCGAATTTCTGTTGCTCAATTAGATTTTGTTGTTGGTGACATCACGGGCAATGCCCAACGCATTGTTGATGCCGCTCAGCAAGCGCATAGCGATGGCTCGCAGCTGCTACTCACCCCTGAATTGTCGCTCTCTGGCTACGCCGCAGAAGATTTATATCTGCGTCCCAAATTTCTGGCTGACTGCGATGATGCGCTCAAATGGGTAGCCGCGCAGACGGCGGGCCTTAAAAACCTGACACTGGTTGTGGGCCACCCGCGATTGCGGTCGGTTGCCGGGGTGAAGACGGACAGTATTTCGTTGCCGCCTTGTGAAAATGCCGCAACGGTTTTGCGTGAGGGTGAGGTGATCACCCGTTACGCCAAGCAAATGCTGCCCAACTACCAAGTGTTTGACGAGCGGCGTTACTTTGCGCCCGGGACAGAGGCCTGCGTGTTCGAGGTCGCGGGCGTTCAGGTGGGCCTACTTATTTGCGAAGACGCTTGGTTTCCACAACCCGCATCGCGCGTGAAGGAGGTGGGTGCCGAGCTGTTGGTGGTTATCAACGCATCACCGTTCCACCTTGGTAAAAGTGCACAACGTGAGCAAGCAATGGCTGAGCGTGTGCAAGAAACCCACTTGCCGCTGGTGTATGCCCACCTTGTGGGTGGCCAAGATGAGGTGGTGTTTGAGGGGCGCAGTTTTGCCCTCGATGCCGATGCAGCGCTGGTTGCGCGTGCACCAGGCTTTGAGGAGTGTGTGACCACATGGACGATCGCGCTGGGTCGCGACAAGGCGCTGGGTAACGTGACCCCTACTGAGGTGTCGCAGAATACCGTCGCCGCGCTGGGATCGGAAATGGCGGATTTGTGGCAAACACTGGTGATGGGCCTGCGGGACTATGTCGAGAAGAACGGCTTCCCAAGTGTGGTCTTAGGGCTTTCAGGTGGCATTGACTCTGCGGTGGTGTTGGCAGTGGCTGTCGATGCGCTAGGCGCTGATCGCGTGCGTGCGGTGATGATGCCGTCTCCCTATACGGCGGATATCTCATGGATAGACGCACGGGAAATGGCNAAGCGTTTGAATGTGCGTTACGACGAGGTGGACATAGCGCCCCATTTTGAGGTGTTCAAGGCATCGCTTCAGGCCGAGTTCTCGGGCTTAGCCGAGGACACGACCGAGGAGAATTTGCAGGCCCGTATCCGCGGGACCTTGCTCATGGCCTTGTCCAATAAATTTGGCAGTATCGTGCTCACCACGGGCAATAAGAGCGAGATGGCCACGGGCTACTGCACCTTGTATGGCGACATGGCGGGCGGCTACGCGGTGATCAAGGATGTGTTCAAGACCAAGGTCTTTGGCGTGGCCCTTTGGCGTAACGCGCACAACCCGTTGGGAGGCGTGTCGGAGCCGATTCCAGAGCGCATCATTACGCGCCCACCCAGCGCTGAGTTGCGCGCGGACCAAACGGATCAGGATAGCTTGCCAGTCTATGAGGTGCTCGACGCTATTTTGGCGCGCTATATCGAAGAGGACGAATCAGCGGAGGACATTATTGCGGCAGGCTTCGAGGCGACCGATGTGAATCAGGTGTTGCGTTTGGTGCGCCTCAATGAATACAAGCGCCGCCAGTCACCCGTAGGTATTCGGTTGACGCACCGTGGGTTTGGTAAGGACTGGCGCTACCCCATTACCAACGCGTATCGCTAGGCGGTCTCAGGACATCTGGAATACTGCGGTGGTGTGTCCCACCTCGTGACCAGCGACGTTGCGCAGGGGGCCTGGCACGTAGCTTTTTAAAGCGTGGCGTGCGGTGTCTGTCATCCAGCCCATTTGCTCAAGAACCGTCACCACAATGAGCATTAGCATGGGTAAATCGCCATCAGCAATTTTTACGGTGATGGCCGTTTGGCGTGAGCGGCTAGCAATGGCTTGGACCCCATCTGCCCCCAACTTTGCGATCCAGTCGCCCGAACCCGCACGGTTGAGGGCGAGGTCGTTGCGCCCCATGCCACTGACCAAGGCAGCATGTTGACTCATCGCTTGGAAAATACGCATTGGCGCATTGCCGTAAATCTCGTCGGGCTCTGCGCGGGTAAGCCGGCTGTAGGCGTAGGCTAGCGCTGGCAAGGGTATGGCGTAGTTGGGTACGCTGCACCCGTCGATGCCCGTAACCAATTTCCCGCTGGCGACTCCGCTGAAATGGGCGACGCTGTCTGCAATGGCCTCTTGCACACGGTGGGTGCGCTGGGTATAGGTGCTCGCGGGCTCCCCCAACGCGTTTGCCAACATCAGCATGCCGGCATGCTTACCTGAGCAGTTGTGCTGCAAGCGGCCATAGCTCCCCTTTTCTGGTGGGGGAAGGTGGTTGCTCGTGTAGTAGTAGGGCACGTGGATGCCGCATTGCAAATCACTGTCTGAACGCCCGGCTCGTTTGAGTAGCGAGGCCACGCGGGTGCTGTGTGCGGCTTCGCCGTTGTGGCTGGCGCATAACACCGCGATATCTGCATCTGATAGGGCGTATTGGTCAGCGAAGCCGGCGACCAGTGGCATGGCCTGAAAGGGCTTCAGGGCTGACCGGGTGTACATGGGCGTGCGCATGTCCCCGACGCTGGATAGCAGGCGACCATTGGACAGAACGACCGCGACTGAGCCATAAAAGATATTCTCTGGTTGGTCTCCACGGATGGTGGCGATCAAGGGTACGTGTTGCGGCAGGGCGTTCATGGTGTGCTTAATTATCGGCCAAGATACCGTGGAAATTACCCCCCGCCTGCGCGATGCCTTTATTCGCTTATGGGCATAATGTATGCATCGACATTACTTGCCAGAAAAGAGGACCTACTGTGAAGCAAATAACCGCCGTCATTAAGCCGTTTAAGTTAGAAGAAGTCCGTGAGGCCCTAGCGGAGCAGGGCGTAACGGGCTTGACGGTTACCGAGGTAAAAGGCTTTGGGCGTCAGAAAGGACACACCGAGCTGTATCGCGGGGCCGAGTACGTGGTTGATTTTTTACCAAAGGTGAAGATTGAGGTCGTGGTGAAGACCGACGACGTGGAGCGCTGTGTGGAAGCGATTGTTGACGCGGCGAGGACCGGTAAGATTGGTGACGGAAAAATTTTCGTCACGCCCGTCGATCGGGTCATACGTATTCGTACGGGCGAAGAGGACGAGACAGCGATCTAACCCCGAGGTCGTTACGAGGACAGGTTTAATCGAAGCGTTTTAAAACAGCCGAGAAACCAGCCTGCTCGATGAGCTCGGGCAATAAAGTGGCCATATCAGACTGGTGTTTGATCATGGCCATTTGTTTTTGATCCATGAATTTGCTGTCGACCGCATGCGCGATGAACTGCAGCAATGGGTCGTAGTAGCGGTTGACGTTCAGCAGGCCGACTGGTTTGTTGTGGTATCCCAGCTGTCGCCACGTCCAGATCTCAAAAAATTCTTCAAACGTGCCTATGCCGCCCGGCAGGGCTAAAAATGCATCGGCACGATCTGCCATGATCTGTTTGCGTTCATGCATGGTTTGCACCACGATGAGCTCATCGCAGTTGTTGTTGGCTACTTCCCGATCGACCAAGGCTTGCGGCATCACGCCGACCACTCGTCCGCCTGCTGCCTGGCATGCACGGGCGATACAGCCCATCAAGCCCGTATTGCCGCCGCCATAAACCAGCTGGCCACCATGGCTACCAATCCAGTGTCCCGTCGCCTCGGCCGCGGATAAAAATGCCGGCTCGGAGCCGTCGCGTGACCCGCAATAAACCGCTAAAGAAAATGTGGGGGCTGCTTGAGACATACGTTGCTTATACGGCGGATTGTTGATTGATTAAGCGGCAATGAAGCGGGTGTAGAGTGCGGCCAGCCAGACACCGCCGCACAACAGCAATGCGAGCATAACGGCGGCGCTACCCACATCTTTGGCTCGCTTGGAAAGCTCGTGCCTTTCCAGCCCAATGCGGTCAATGGCGGCCTCAATGCCCGTGTTCAAGAGCTCAGTGATCAGCACCAAGACCACGACACTAACCAATAGGCTGACCTCTACCCACGTCTGCCCCAGCCAGAAGGCCGCCGGAATCATGATGACCGCAAGAATGGATTCTTCTAAAAACGCAGGCTCAGTCAGCCCTGCCTTCAGTCCTTGTGCCGAGTACCCAAAGGCGTTGATCACGCGACGTACGCCACGCACAGGCTTGCTGTGCATAGGCGTTTCTGCGTGGGGGGTGGGGTCTGACTGGTTCATGTACAGGGCCTCTTTTCAATAGCTCAACTGATCAAGACTTACTTCTGGAACGGCGTCTCGCCCCTTTGTGAGGTAGAGATGAGGCGTGTGCCTGACCACTGGTCGTGCCAAAACTGTCGATTTTTATTGAGGCGACTAGAGAGCGCCCAGATCACAACCCACGCTAGCATGGCCCACATGGTGGGGGTGGTGCCCAGCCCATAGGCATTAGCCACCAACAGTGCGGGAATGAACCACAGGTAACTGAGTGCGTAGCGCAGGAGCGCT
>JGI20160J14292_10004778_pt1 | contig 9979 bp, 8 predicted proteins | sample COG_10_FD_14292 | JGI IMG/M metagenome (IMG submission 14292) | reverse complement strand
TGTCTTGCAGGTTTTATGAAAATTTTATCAAAGAGTTTTATTAAAAACTTTAAAGGAAAAATTCTAAATATTCACCCTTCTCTTCTTCCTAAATATAAAGGATTAAACACCCACGAAAAAGCAATTAAAAATAAAGATAAATACTCAGGATGCACTGTTCACTTTGTTAATTCCAAGCTAGATTCTGGTAAAATTATTAATCAAAAAAAAGTAAAAATTAATAAATTTGATACACCCAAAAAACTGGCAAAAAAGATTTTAATCCAAGAGCACAAACTATATCCGGCTGCTATTATGAAAATATTTAATCTTTAAAAAAGAAATTTATTTCAATTTTTGCGTTTTCAACACTATCTGATCCATGTACAGAATTTTTATCAATAGAAATTCCATATTTTTTTCTTATAGTGCCCTCTTCTGCATCTTCTGGGTTTGTTGCGCCCATTAACTCTCTATTACCTAATACTGCATTCTCCTTTTCAAGTACCATGACTACAATTGGTCCAGAAGAAAGGTAAGCACAAAGATCGTTATAAAATGGTTTTGTTTCATGAACTTTGTAAAATTTTTCTGCTTCTGATTTTTCAATTTGAATTTTTTTTTCTTTTGCGATTGAAAATCCTTTGTTTTTAAACATTTCCTTTATTTCATTATCTAAATTTCTTTCAACAGCATCTGGCTTAATAATTGATAATGTTTGTTCTGTGTTACTCATAATCATCCTCTATTAGTTTGTTTAATAATCTTACCCCATAACCTGTTGCACCACCTGAATTTAGTGCTCCACCATATTTTGAAAAAGCCATACCAGCTATATCTAAGTGTGCCCAAGGTGTTTTGTTTAAAATAAATCTCTGTAAAAATTGTGCTGCAGTAGTTGACCCTGCTCCACCAACATAATTAATGTTTTGCATATCAGCATTTTTAGAATCTATTAATTTGTCAAAATTTTTGTGTAATGGCATTCTCCATAATTTTTCATCTACCTTATCTCCAGCTTTTATTAATTGATTAGATAGTTTGTCATCATTTGAAAAAAGGCCAGCATATTCTGAGCCAAGAGAAACTATAATTGCTCCAGTAAGTGTTGCTAAATCAACCATAAATTTAGGTTTAAATTTTTTTTCAGTGAATGTAAGAGCATCAGCCAAAACTAATCTACCTTCTGCATCTGTATTTAATATTTCAATTGTTTTACCGCTATATGATTTAACAATATCGCCAGGTCTTTGAGCATTACCACCTGGCATATTTTCTACAAGTCCAACAACACCAACAGCATTAATCTTTGCTTTCCTTAAAGCTAAATTTTTCATTAAACCAACTACGGTAGCAGAACCAGCCATATCATAAGTCATGTCCTCCATAAACTTGGCAGGTTTAAGTGAAATACCACCTGTATCAAAACAAACACCTTTTCCAACAAATGCTAAAGGTTTAGAATTATCTTTTACTCCATTCCATTCCATTGTGACTAGATATGATCCTCTGATACTGCCTTGGCCAACTCCAAGCAAAGCATTCATACCAAGTTTTTTTAATTTCTTTTCATCATATATATTAATTTTTAAACCAAATTTTTTTAGTGAATTTATTCTTTTTGCATACTCGTCAGGGTGCAAAATATTACCTGGTTCAGAAACTAGATCTCTTGCAAAAAAAGTTCCTTCCTCTAATGCTTTAAATCTTAATTGATCTTGAGAAGAAATTTTATTTTTATTTCCAATAACATTTATAAAAACAATTTTTGTATTTTTTTTTGATTTATAAATATTAAATTCATAAGACTTTAATTTTATTCCATGTAAAAAATATCCTACAAAGTTTTTTATTTTACTATTAATTGTATCTGAGTTTACAAAATAATCGTTTCTCTTATCATAATCTATATAACCATGAAATTTAGCTCCTAAATTTTCTACATCAGAAGTTTTTAAATCTTTTTTAATCGATATTAAAAATATTTTTTTTTTTGAATTAATTTCAAAAAAAAGTAAATTTTTTTTTAAATCGCTTGTTTTCAATAAGTCAGATATGTAAGAAAATTCAGTTTTTGAAATATCTTTTTTTAAGCCGTTTATATTGAAGTTTTCATCTACAAAAAAGACTGTATTCGCTTGATTTCTTTTTAAACTGCTATTTTTATAATTAATAACGACGGACATAAATTTGATTCATTCAATTGAGTTGAATGGTATATATGAATAAAATAACCACATTTCAATGAAAAAAATTTTATTTAGGAAATTATTAAGCGATTGTTTAATATTTTTTATAATCTCTTTAATTAGTGCCAGTATTATAATCTGGGTTTTTCAGGCTGTGAATTTCCTAGATATAATTATCGAAGATGGTCAAAATTATAGCGTTTATATTTCATATACATTATTAAACCTTCCAAAAATTATTAGCAAAATACTTCCATTTGCATTTTTTTTTAGCTTTACATACACTTTTGTTAGGTATGAATTAAATAATGAATTGGTGATTTTTTGGAATATAGGAATAAACAAAATAAAATTAATTAATTTTTTTTTACTTTTCTCGATAGTTTTAATAATAATACAAATTATTCTAACATCGTACATTGTACCAAATGCACAAAAATTAGGTAGAAACTTAATTGGGTCGTCTAATATAAATGGATTCGAAAATTTAATTAAACCTAAAAAATTTAATGATGTAGCAAAAAATTTAACCATTTATGTGGATAAAAAAAATAATGACGAATCTTTTGAAAATATATATCTAAAAAAAGAGTCTAAAAATAATAGTTATCAAATAACATATGCAAAGAGAGGTGCATTTGAAAAAAAAGGCAATCAAAATATTTTAGTTTTATACAATGGTGAAACCATAAATAGTATAAATGGGAAGATTTCAAAATTTAAGTTTTCTAAATCAGACCTTAACTTAAATGATTTAACTAGTCATATAATTGCAAGCTTAAAAATACAAGAAGTATCATCCGTAAATATATTCATGTGTATAAAAAAAATTTTAGATATAGAAAAAAGGGTTTTAACTGATTTAATTAAATTGTATCCTAATTGTTCTTTAGAAAATTTAGATAATAATTTTAAAGAACTTTATAAACGTTTTATTATACCATTTTATATTCCTCTATTAATATTAATTTCTCTATTGGCAATATTCAAATCAAAAGAAGATTCGAGTTATAATGCTCTTAGGTCAGTTACTTATATTTTTGGTTTAGCGATATTAATTTTATCTGAAACCACAATTCGGTTTATTGGTAATGAACTTTTGCAAAATATAAAATTTATTTTTATTCCTCTTTTTTTAATAATAACAGTTTATTTATTTTATATATATAATTTTGTATTTAAAATAAGAAAATATCAAAAATGAAAACATATATAAAATTTCTAATAAAAAATTTTTATAAATCTTTGTTAAGTGTGTTTACTGCTATGGTAAGCTTAATATTTTTAATAAATCTTTTAAGTGAAATAGAGTTTTTTAATAAAATTATAGTAAACTCTTATCTTCCGCTATATCTGGCATTAATCAACACTCCATCTATAATTTTTGAAATGTTTCCATTTATTTTTCTATTAACAGCTCAATTTTTTTTTATAAAATTATTTAATAACAATGAATTACAAATATTTAAATATTCTGGTTTAAAAAATTCAAAAATTTTAAATCTTTTAGCATTATTATCATTTGCTACAGGTACAATAATAATCACTTTATTTTATAACTTTTCTTCAAGCCTAAAGAATTTTTACTTTGAAGTAAAAAACCAATATTCTGAGGACAATACATATCTAGCTGTAATAACTAAAAATGGTTTATGGATAAAGGATGTTGTGGGAGACAATATTTCAATTATTCATGCATCTAAAATAGATAAAAATTTTCTTAATAATACTTTTATCTCTAAATTTAATAATGATTTTAATATAATAGAAAATATTAAAAGTGATAAAATAGATATCAAAGATAAAACTTGGAAAATTGAAAATGCAAAAATATTTAAAGATAAAGAAACTTTTCATGAAAATATTTTTTTATTTAAATCTAATTTCAATTTGCAAATAATTCAGGGTCTTTTTTCAAATCTTTCCTCATTGGGGTTAATTAAACTTATAAACCTAAGAGATAATTACAAAAACTTAAACTATTCTACAACTGAAGTTGATATTCAAATTTATAAAATTTTTACATATCCTTTTTATTTAACTATAATGACAATCTTATCTTCATTAATTATGTTTAATTCTAAAAAATTTAAAAGTTCAATTTTTAAAATATCATTTGGATTGTTTTTATCAGTTATTATATATTATTTTAATAATTTTTTTTATATATTGGGTGCAACTGAAAAAATTCCAGCTCTAATTTCAATATTAAGTCCATTAATTATTATGTCTGTTTTAATCTTTATTATGTCAATCAAAATTAATGAAAAATAAAATAATATTTTTAATAACTTTTTTTATAATACTTGAGAATTTTAATTTAAGTAATGCCTCAGAACAATTTAATTTTGATGTAACTGAAGTTGAGATAACTGAAGATGGAAATAAATTTAAAGGTATTAAAAAAGGTACTGCTACAACTGAGGATGGTCTAATCATTACTGCGGATACTTTTGAGTATGATAAAATTTTAAATATTCTTTATGTTTATGACAACATCATATTTGATGATATTAATCAAAAAATAATTATTCAATCTGATAAAGCAACATATTTAAAAAACCAGGAAAAAATTTTCACAGAAGGAAACTCAAAAGCATATAATAACGATGGACTAATCATAACTGCTGATAATTTTAGATATGATAAAATTTCAGATGTAATTAATGCAAAAGGGAATGTTAAAGTTTATGATCCAATTGAAAATTACACTATTGAGTCTGAAGAAATTGATTATTATAGAAAATCAGAAAAAATAATTACAAATGGTCATACGGAAGCTATCGTAGATAATAAGTATGAAATAGATTCTAAAAATGTAACATTTCTTAGAAATGAAAATTTAGTAAGTTCATCAAAAGAAACAAGATTATTTGATAATAATGACAACATTGAATACCTGCTCAATAAATTTACTTATTTAACTAAAGAAAAAATTTTAAAAGGCAAAAATATTAGGGTCACAACGAAACTTGATAAAGATAAAAGTGATAAATTTATATTCAAAGATGGTATGGTTAACCTTCAGGAAAATACTTTTATAGCTACAAATACAAAAGTCAAAATTCATAAGAGTGTATTTGAAAATGATAAAAATGATCCAAGATTATCTGGTGTATCTTCAGTTGGTGATAATGATAAAATTATTATAAAAAAAGGAATATTTACAAGCTGTAAAGAAAATGACAATTGTCCGCCATGGAGCATTAAAGCCCAAAAAATTACACATGATAAAAAAAAAAGACAAATTATATATAATAATTCAATACTAAATATTTTTGATTTTCCTGTATTTTACTTTCCAAAATTTTTTCATCCTGATCCAACTGTAAAAAGACAATCTGGCATTTTACAACCTGCTTCAAGTCACTCAAAAACATTGGGTTCTTCAATTTACATACCTTATTACCATGTTATTTCTGGCAACAGGGATATAACATTTAAACCAACTTTATTTAATGACGATAAAATTATTTTACAAACAGAATATAGGCAAAAAAATAAATACTCATCATTCATAAGTGATTTCAGTTTGCTTAAAGATTACAAACCAAAAAAAGAGATTAAAAAAAAAAATATTACTCATTTGTTTGCAAATTATGAGACAAACCTTGATTTTGAAAGATTTAAAAAAAGTGATTTATCATTTAGTATACAACAAGTTTCCAACGATAACTATTTAAAAACATTTGAAAAGTATATTTATGATACACCCGTAATACCAAACAGTACGGACACTTTAACTTCAGAAATAAATTTATTTCTAGACCATAAAAAATTCAATCTTGTCTCAGGTTTTAAGGCGCATAAAAATTTAAATAATAACAAAAAGAGTGATCAGTATCAATTTGTTCTACCCTATTACAACTTTACACAATCATTTATTCCAAAAAAATTTGTAAGTAGTATCAATTTATATTCATCAGGAGAAAATACTTTGAGCAATACTAACTCTTTAAGAAGTAGTGTTACTAATGATGTTTCAATTAATTCATATGATTATATTACAGGATTTGGTCTCTCAAGTAATTTTGGCGCACATTTTAAAAACTTAAATGTTATCGGGAAAAAAGATAATATTTACGAAGAAAAAATAGATACATCAGCTATGTCTCTTTTTGAAATTAGCTCATCTTATCCTTTAATAAAGAGTGATCTCAAAAATAACTACTCAATTACACCCAAGTTTTCATTAAGGCATAGCCCTTCAAAGATTAAAAAAGGAGAAGTAGGTAATCGTGTAGATATTACAAACGCTTTTAGTATTAACAGGCTTGCTATTAGTGATGCTTTTGAGCCTGGCGAGTCTTTGACAATTGGAGTAGATTATAAAAGAGAGAAAGAATTAGATATAGAAAAATTTTTTGAGTTTAGATTGGCGACGATTTATCGAAATAAAGAGGAAAAAAATATATCATCAGGAAGCACAACCAATGAAAAAAGATCAAATTTACTAGGACAAATAAATAATAACTATTTTGACTATGTTAAATTTAATTATAATTTTTCTGTAGACAATGATTACAGTACCTTTGAACACAATGATTTTACCACTAAAATTGAGATAAATAATTTTGTTACAAGTTTCAGGTTTATAGAGCAAAATGGAAAAGTAGGTGATTCTAATTCTATTGAAAACAACACATCTTTTAACTTTAATGAACAAAATTCAATTAGATTTAGTACAAGAAAAAATAGAAAAATTGATTTAACTGAATATTATAATTTGATTTATGAGTATCAAACAGACTGTTTAATTGCATCATTCGAATATAATAAAAAATTTTATGAGGATAGAAATCTAGTACCCTCAGAAAATTTATTCTTATCTTTAACAATCTATCCAATAACAACCTATGAGAGATCACTATATAAAAAATAATGATAACAAAAAAAAAATTTTTATTAGTCTTATTAATTAAATTTTTATTTGTAACAGAATTTTTATTTGCTTTTGAAAATAAAATAATCTTAAAAGTTGATAATGAAATTATAACTAGTTACGATATTGAGATAGAATATAGATATCTTTCAACTTTAAATAAAAATATTGTAAATTTAGACAAAAAAAAAATTTTTGAAGTTTCAAAAGATTCATTAATTAAAGAAAAAATTAAAAAAATTGAAATATTGAAAAATATAGACGAAATAAAATTAGAGGAAAAATATATAAATCAGGTAATAGAAAACATTTATAAAAAAATTGGTATTACAAATTTAGAAAAATTTAAGGAATACCTCGAAATTAATAAAGTTAATTATAATGATGTAATTAATAAGATTTCAATTGAAGTTTTATGGAATGATTTAATATATTCAAAATATAATAAAAAAATTAACATAAATGAGGAAAAATTAAGAAATCAGCTAATTAAAGTTAATAAAAAAAAAATAAAAAATTTTGATTTATCAGAAATTTTTTTTGAAGTAATTGATAGTGAAAATTTAGAAGAAACAAAAAAAAAAATCTATAGAAATATTTCTGAAATTGGTTTTGAAAACACGGCTCAACAATATAGTATTTCAGATTCTTCAAAAATTGGGGGCAAAATTGGCGTGATAGCAGAAAACAAATTATCTAAAAAGATTAAAGATGAAATTGGGGGCAAAATTGGCGTGATAGCAGAAAACAAATTATCTAAAAAGATTAAAGATGAATTAAAAAATATGAAAATAAATCAAATTAGTAAACCAATAATAATGCCAAGTGGTTTTTTAATCTTAAAAATTAACAATATTAATGAGACAGAATCTAATTTTGATATAGAGTCAGAGTTAAAAAAAATTGTTAAATTCAAAGTAAATGAACAATTGAATCAATTTTCAAATATTTATTTTAATAAAATAAAAAAAAATATTCAAATAAATGAATTATAATCCTATATTGATAGTTGCAGGAGAACCTAATAGTGTTTTTTTAGAAATATATTTTAAAACTATAACAAAACTAAAAATTAAAAGTCCTCTAATATTAATTGTTTCTAAAAGATTATTAATACTTCAAATGATGAAATTAAAATTTAAAAAAAAAATAAATTTATTGAATCATCATGAATTAGATTTTAGTAAACTAGACAATAGGTCAATAAATATAATTAATGTAGACTACAACCCTCAAAAAGCTTTTGAAAAAATTTCAGATAAATCAAATCAATATATAGAAAACTGTTTTAAAGTTGCAATTAAAATTTTAAAAAAAGGTTATATCAAAAAATTTATTAATGGACCTATTTCAAAAAAAAATTACTTAGGAAATAAATTTTTAGGCATAACAGAATATTTGGCCCATCATTTCAAGAAAAAAAATGCGATGTTAATTTACAATAAGCAACTTTCAGTATGTCCCATCACAACTCACTTGCCTTTAAAATTTGTTTCTAAATTTATTACCAAAAAAATAATCATAGACAAAATAGGTCTAATTAATAAATTTTATAAAAAACAATTTAACTATAAGCCTAAAATTGCATTGCTAGGTTTAAACCCTCATTGTGAAAGTATACATAAATATAACGAAGACAATGAGATATTAAAACCAACTGTAAAAGTTCTTTCAAAACTAAATTATAAAATTTCAGGGCCATATCCAGCAGATACTATTTTTTTAAAAAATAATAGAAAAAAATTTGATGTTATTGTTGGTATGTACCACGATCAAGTATTGACTCCATTAAAAACATTATACGAATATAATGCTATAAATATTACTCTTGGATTACCATTTATAAGAATATCTCCCGATCATGGGCCAAATGAGAGAATGATGGGTAAAAATTTATCGAATCCATTAAGCTTAATTCAGGCTATTAAATTCTTGGATAAAAATTGATAAAAGCTAAAAAAAGCTTAGGCCAAAATTTTCTAATAGATAAAAATATTTTAGAGAAAATAGTAAATACTACAATAATTAAAGATAAGACTATTCTTGAAGTTGGGCCTGGTACAGGTAATTTAACAAAAGAAATTTTAAAAAATAATCCTAGTAAGATGTTTCTTGTTGAAAAAGATACTGTTTTAGCAGACTCTTTAAAAGAAATAATTGATGAAAGAGTAACAATCTTCAATGACGATATACTTAAATTTAATGAAAAAACTTTATCTAAAAACAAAATTATAGTATTTGGAAATTTGCCATATAATATTTCAACAGAAATATTAAGCACTTGGATTACAAAATTAAAAAATGATTATTGGTTTTCTGATCTTGTTTTGATGTTTCAAAAAGAAGTAGCTGACAGAATAATAGCTCAATTTAACACCTCTGCTTATGGCAGATTATCAATTTTAGCTAATTGGAGACTAAATATAAATAAAATTTGTGACATCTCGCCAGAAAGTTTTTCTCCAAAACCTAAAATACAAAGCTCTTTAATTCACTTCACACCTAAAAAAAACTTTGCTGAAATTAAAGATCCATTAAATTTAGAAAAAATTACAAGAATATTTTTTAGCCACAGAAGAAAGATGTTAAAAAAACCATTCAACCAAATATTTAATGGAAATACTGATGTACTTAATAAATTTAACCTAGATTTAAATTTAAGGCCTCAAAATTTAGATTTTGATACTTATTATAAATTAACTATTGAGTACGAAAAATTAAGAAGTTAATTTTTCTACATGACTTCTGATATATTCCAAATCATAATCTTTAGATCCATTTGATATTTCAGCATTTATTAAATTAGCAATTTTTGAATAACAATTTTCAAGATTGTCGTTTATTACGACATAATCATAATTAATCCAATGTAAGACGTCTCTTCCAAATTGCTTCATTCTTTCTTCGGCAATTAATTTATCTTTCATAT
>JGI20160J14292_10004755_pt1 | contig 10011 bp, 10 predicted proteins | sample COG_10_FD_14292 | JGI IMG/M metagenome (IMG submission 14292) | reverse complement strand
CACCCCGAAACATCCAGCAGAAAGCCTGCTGTTCCGCCCATGTCCATCGGCGCATTGGCCGGATCCAGCGCAACCATAGGCGTGTAACGTGTCAGCCAGTGCGCCAGCTGATGCCAGGCGCGCTCAATGCAGGCTGTGTCTGCGTTCATGGAACGAAGCCCGGGCACCAGCGCGCGGGCGTCGGTCAGCGGCTGGCCGAGCATGGCCCCAGCCGTGCGCGCCGCCGGGTTTGCGTCGTGCACCAAGACCAGATTGCGCTGTTCGACCGTCAAAACCCAAGGCTGCGGCTCTTGGACATTACCCGGATGCGGCTGCGCCCACAGAGCAAAGCTCGGACAAACGACGGAAACGATGCGTCTCATAGGACCACTCCAGAAGCCAGGATGCCGGGGCACCCCCGCGTTGACGAAACATCTCGGCGCGCCAGCGTACGCGCCGCATGGGGTGCTGGACCGCAGGCGGTGTAATCGCCTCACGGGCAGTCGGGGAGCGGTCGGGGGTGAACGGCGCGCCCGCGTCTTGCAGCGATGGATGGGTGACCGCACCCGCGTCCTGCGGCCCAAGGCTCAGGGTGGCTGCATCGCGCGCAGGGCGACGGAGTTCCTGCGCGCCGGTGCGTCCCTTGCCCTGCCCATTGGGCGCGAGCAGATGCGGGGGGATGGCGGCGAGGCGCCAGCGGGTTGCTGCGGCGGTGGGGTTGGCTTGCGGACGACGGGCGCCCTTGTGCCGACGCAAGGCAAGCAGCAACCGCCCCCGATCCTCACGGGCAGTTTCCGCCGCTTTGAGGTTCAGCCGATGGGATTGCGCCAACTCAAGCTGACACAGCTCGCACACAACCCCCAGAGCATCGGGATGGTCCAACACCTCCTCAAAGGCCCACAGCGCTTCTTTGTCATTGCGCACCTTAACCAGCCACAGCGCCTGCGGGTCTAATCCCAGACTGACAAGCCCTTGCGCCGATAATCCGGTACCGGCCGTATCATGTTGCGCGATCCAAAAGAGTGGTGATTTGTGGTTGTTTCTGAAGCCTGTTTGCTGGTCTTCATATTGTCGTCTTATCAGCAAACTGGCGCTGAAAGCGGTTGTTAATCCGTCATCCCACTCCGTCCGTGCCGGAAAAACTTCCTGCAAGATGTCATAGTCCAATCCGCCTTGTAACGCTGCATCAACATCCGCAATTTCTAGAGGAAGTTGGCGCAAACGGTGTGTGTCATCGACGACGGGCCGGGACAATTTGGGCGACGGGCGGCGCTCAACATTGGCGATGAGCGTCCGGAGTGAGTCTAAAGTTTGTTCAGGTAAATCGAATGAAGATGACGACATCTCAGCAAAAGCTTTCTGATTCTAGGAGGAATTTGTTGTTGAAACGGCTATTTGATCATGTTTTGTTCTCGCCATGGTTAAGGATCGATTCGGCCTGCAGTCAACACTTAAGTTCTATTTATGTTCTCTTTTTGCCTCAGCGGCGCCTTTTCACCAAGACATGAAAAGGTATTAATAGGAAGCTAACGATAAAGTTGTCTCATTTAGACGGGTTTTAGTAAAAAAATTTTATAACGTAGTCCAAATTTATATAACTATTGAGTTGCGGCCCTTGGGTGCAAAGGTTAACACAGCGCACGACCAAACCTTGCGCGAACAAATCACTTGCCAGCGCACGCACAGGTAATTTGTTTAACGTCATCAACGGTAGTGAGCCATGGGGATAGCGCACTGTCATTGGTAACGCAGTATGAGATCGGAAAAAACTAAATGAACGAAGCAGCAAGAAAGGGCGTATCAGCCCGATCCCCGCATGCGATCGATGCATACGTAGGCGAGCGCCTGCGTCTTCGCCGTACTTTACTCGGCATGTCTCAAGAATCGCTCGGCGATGAGTTGAACCTTTCTTTTCAGCAGGTCCAGAAATACGAGCGAGGCACGAACCGAATTTCTGCCAGTCGTCTCTATGAACTCGGTCGCATCCTCGACGTACCGGTTGCATATTTCTACGAAGGCATGACCGACGACGTCATTGGTGGCAAACGGCCAGACGAAAATGAACACAACCACGACACCCCTGATGGTCAAGATCCATTTGCCAAACGGGAAACGTTGGAGCTCGTCCGTTCATATTACAAAATCAACCACCCTATTGTTCGGCGCCGCGTCTATGCTCTCGTAAAAGCACTTTCCGGCAATGAAGTTGAAGATACTGATAGCGCCCTTGAGGCCCTCAAAATCTAAGAAAAACTGGCACACGAAAGCCAGATCAGATCAGGGCTGAAAGTCACGCTTTCAGCCCTTTTTCTTTGAGCAAAAACTCCCATTCGCCGTTTGTATTAGAAAAATCCGATAAGACGTTCGAAAACCAGAATATTCCGTAAAAGCCTCACGGAAAGTACCGATTCTATGTACTTTCACGCGCAGATCTTTGAAACATGACAAAAACGCGGCTATCTGGCCGCAAAATAGCGTTTTGCGTTTGACTTCAGGGCATGAAGCCATGCAAAAAAGACAGAGCTTAAAGATCTAAGCTATCCATCTGTACTGCGTTTTGAAGGATCCCTAATGGATTGGGACAAACTCCGCGTTTTCCACGCTGTCGCTGAAGCCGGAAGCTTCACACACGCCGGTGAAGACCTGAACCTTAGCCAGTCGGCGGTCAGCCGCCAGATTTCGGCTTTGGAAGAAAGTCTTTCCACCACTCTTTTTCACCGTCATGCCCGTGGCTTGATCCTGACTGAACAAGGCGAGCTGCTGTACAACACAGCGCACGAAGTGTTCGGCAAGCTCTCTCTGGTGGAGGCGCGCCTCCGCGACTCCAAGGATTCGCCGTCCGGCGACCTGCGCGTCACGGCAACCGTTGCTTTGGGCAGCACNTGGCTGGCGCCGCTGATGGCTGAGTTTATGGCCAAGTACCCTGAGATCGAATTGCACCTGATTCTTGAAGACAAGGAACTCGACCTGTCCATGCGTCAGGCCGATATCGCAATCCGCCTCTACCCGCCGCACCAGCCGGACCTTATCCAGCGTCCGCTGTTTGAGGCACACAGCCATATCTATGCGTCTCCAGAATACCTCGACGAGTACGGCACCCCGTCGTCTCTGACGGATCTGGATCAGCACCGCATTGTCATTTTCGGCACCGACACCCGTCCGCCCGTGCCAGATCTGAACTGGCTGGAAACCGCAGGCCGCGAAACCGGCAAGCGTCGTCCCGCCATGTCGCTAAACAACATCTTCGCCATCCGTAACGTGGTTGAGGAAGGCGCTGGCATTGCGGCTATCCCGGATTACATGGTCGAAGACCGCGAACGCCTGATCCGCGTCCTACCGGACATCGAAGGNCCNTCGTTCCAAGCTTTCTTCGTTTACCCCGAAGAGCTGCGGTCGACCCAGCGTGTCAACGTTTTCCGTGACTTCCTGCTCGAGAAGGTGCGCGCGTCGCAATTCTAGAGCGACCCAGAACCACGGCACAAAGATAAAGAAAGGGGCGGCCTTCCCAGCGGAAGCCGCCCCTTCTTTTATGCTCCGCCGGTCAGGACGCGCTTGGTCAATCCCAGCCCACGGCGGGCGGTAGCGACATCAGGATCGCCTCAACATTGCCCCCGGTCTTGAGCCCAAACAGCGTACCGCGATCGTGCAGCAGGTTGAATTCGACGTAGCGCCCCCGCCGCTGCAACTGATGCTGGCGGTCTTCATCCGTCCAAGGNGTGTTATAGTGTTGCTCCACCAAGGGGACGTAAGCCTTGCGGAAGGCTTCGCCGATGGCTTGCGTGAAGGCAAAGTCGGCCTCCCACTCTCCGGTGTCGAGATAATCATAGAAAATACCGCCAACCCCTCGCGGTTCGTTGCGGTGGGGCAGAAAGAAATAGCGGTCGCACCACTCCTTGAACGCTGGATAGAAATCCGGATGCTGGGCATCACAGGTATCCTGCAAGGTTTGGTGGAAATGCTGAGTATCGGCGTCGCGGGGCCGCATGGGCGTCAAGTCGGCGCCGCCGCCGAACCAACCCTTAGTGGTGATGATCATCCGGGTGTTCATGTGCACCGCAGGGACAAGCGGCGACTGCATGTGTGCGACCAGACTGATACCAGCGGCATAGAATGCAGGGTTTTCGTCGGCCCCCGGGATGGTTTTAGCAAACTCCGGGCTGAATTCCCCAGAGACCACCGAAATATTGACGCCAACCTTTTCAAACACGCGGCCCTTCATGACGGACATCACCCCGCCCCCGCCCTGGGGACGATCCCAGGCCGTCCGCTTGAACGTGCTGGGCTCGATCCGTGCAGTTTGCGGATGCTCCAGCGTGCAGGAGCGTTCGAGGCCTTCGAAGTCTGCACAGATCCGGTCGCGCAGCCCCCTGAACCAATCCTCCGCGCGCTGTTTCCGCATGCTCAATTCGTCCTCGCCGGGCAAGGGCGACGTTCCGCGCCACCAGGGCAGGTCTTCGCTTGGGTTATTCGATGCTGTCGTCACGGGTTTCGTCTCCCAGATGGCTGAACCAGTGCAGTTGGCGGCACGCCTCAAAGGCAAAGATGCTCGCCGCCTGAGCAACATTTATGGATCTTTGCCCGGAAACCAGAGGCAAGCGGACGCGATGCTGACACGCCTGGTGAACATAGTCCGGTGCGCCCGCGCTCTCCCGACCCATGACAATGATGTCGCCAGGTGCAAAATCAAAATCCGGCAAAAGGACTTCAGCATGGGCCGATGCGAGGATGCGCCGATGCGCCGGGGTCGAGTCTTCGAAAGCTTGCCAATCCACGTGTCGAGACATGGACACGCCGGCCAGATAATCCATACCGGCCCGGCGTAGCTTGCGATCGTCGAGCAAAAAGCCGCAGGGCTCGATAACATGCAAAGGCAAATCCAAGCAGGCGCACAGGCGCATGATCGCGCCAGCATTCTGCGGAATATCCGGCTCAAACAGGGCGATAGACGGCTGAATAAGCATGAAAACAGCTCCAAAACAGGGTCCCCAATCGGGGGCGCCAAGGGATTAGTGAGTAACTTCGAATAACAGCTTATCGAATAGCGGGACTAGACCCCCAACAGGGGCTTTGGTAGAGCCGTGACACAACAGGATTAATGGGGCGAGTGTTGCGTCTTATCGAGCCCGGATTGGCACCCTGTCAAACCGGATCGACGCTCAGGGAAACCTTGGGCAGTTTGTCGCGGAATTTGCTTCGCTTCGCGGTGGTACTCATCTTTCAAGAAGAGTACTGCTCAGTATCAATGTAGAAGGACTTCGCCAATGGCTGGAACGCCGACCGACGTCGCAAACCCGGATCGCCGAAACTTCATCGTTTTGTCTACCATGGCTATGGCAGGCATCGGTGCTGCCTCCGCGGGTGTCGCGCTGGTACGCACCATGACCCCAACCCGTGATGTTGCGGGCGGTGGTACGATTGAAGTGTCTCTGGACGGCATTGCCGAAGGTTCAGGGATTGTCGCAACTTCTGGACGCAAAAAGTATTCTGTCCGCCGCCGCACGGCCGCTGAAATCGAAGCGGCGGTTGCAGGTGATGCAGATAAGCTGCGCCACCAGGAAACAGATGCTGAGCGTGTGCAGCGCCCAGAGTGGCTGGTCCTACGCTTGCAGTGCCCGCACTTGGGCTGCCCGCCACAGGGCACTGCTGCTGGCGAAAAACGCGGCGAATTCGGTGGCTTTTTCTGTCCCTGCCACAATTCGCAGTTCGACACGTCAGGCCGCATCCGCAAGGGGCCTTCCCCCGCGAACCTGCCTGTGCCGAAGTACTTCTTCGCTTCTGACGAAATGATTGTGATTGGTAAGGAGGCCTAAGTCCGATGGCTGGCTCTCGTTCACCGTTCAAGAATCCCCTGCTTAAGGGCTTCGACGAACGTCTCCCCGTTTTGCGTGCTGTTCATCACTCGATGACGGCCCACGCCTACCCAAAAAACCTGAACTACTGGTGGAACTTTGGCTCCATCGCCGGGATCATGCTTATGGTGATGATCCTCACCGGTCTGTTTATGGCGATGCACTACAAGCCTTCTGTTGAAGAAGATACGTACGGCATCAACCAAGCGTTCCGGTCTGTCGAGCACATCATGCGCGACGTGAAGGGCGGAATGTTCCTGCGATACCTGCACTCCGTAGGTGCCTCATTCTTCTTCATTGCCGTGATTTTCCACATGTTCCGTGGCATGTACTACGGCTCGTACAAGGCACCACGCGAAGTGCTGTGGATCCTAGGCTGCATCATCCTGATCCTGATGATGGGCATTTCGTTCCTCGGATACTCTCTGGTGTGGGGCGTGATGTCCTTCGCTGCGGCTGAGGTGATCACGCAGGTCTTTACGGCCATTCCAGTCCTCGGTGACGGTATTCTGGTGCTGCTGCGCGGCGGTGAGGACGTGGACGATGCCCTGCTCAACCGCTTCTTCGCCCTGCACTTCCTGCTGCCATTCGTGCTGGCGGGCGTGGTGATCCTGCACATCCTGACGCTGCAGACCGTAGGCTCGAACAACCCGCTTGGGATCGACCTGAAGTCCAAGAAGGATACGGTTTCGTTCCATCCGTACTACACCTTCAAGGACATTTTCGGCCTGTCGGTGTTCTTTACGATCTACCTGGCCGTTGTCGCCTGGGCGCCTGAGCGGCTGGCCGAAGCGATCAACAACCAACCGACGGACTACAACCTGCCATCCCACATTGTGCCCGAATGGTACCTGCTGCCGTTCTACGCAATTCTGAAGGTTTTCACCTGGGACTTGAACCTCTTTGGCCTGGTGATCACGGGCAAGCAGCTTGGTGCGCTGGCCATGGCTGGCTCGCTGGGTATTCTGTTCCTGCTGCCTTGGCTGGATACGTCTCCGGTTCGTTCGGGCCGCTTCCGCCCGGTCTTCAAGATCTTCTTCTGGGGCTTTGCGGTCTGTTGCGTGATACTGGCTCTGGTGGGCGCACAAACGTCGGGGGAAGCCTTCTTTATCCCAACGCCGTTGGGTCGTTTGCCGCTGGGCTTTGATGGTGGCAATGGCTTTGTCTGGGGTTCAACACAGCAGTGGGGCGTGCTCTTCACCGGGTACTACTTCGCCTACTTCATTGTGATCCTGCCAGTTCTCGGCCTGTTCGAGAGGCCCAAGCAGCTGCCCGCTTCCATCAGCGAGCCCGTCCTGGCCTAACAGCTTATCGCGGAGAGGGCCGCAGCGCCCTCTCTTCCGCTGCAGATAGTCTCTTTTAAAGAAAGCATCCTTCATGCGTTTCGGAACACTCTTGAAATCAATCAGCGCTGCTGCTGCCGTTTCTGCGGCTGCCGCTGCTCCTGCCATCGCTGAATCCGCTGGCCCCATCGACGCTCAGACCTGGTCCTTTAAGGGCCCACTGGGTTACTACGATGAAATGCAGCTGCAGCACGGTCTGTACGTCTATCAAACTCGGTGTCAGGCGTGTCACTCGCTGGGTCTGGTGCGGTTTGCGTCCCTAGAAGGGCTGGACGTGAGCGAAGAGGCGCTTAAGGCCCTCGCTTCGACCTATGAGATCCCTTACATCAACGACGACGGTGATCGTGATACCCGTCCTGGCGTGCTGAACGACAACTTCCCCTGGGCGCTGGACAACCCCAAGCGGGCGATCGCAACCTACGGCAAGGCTCCGCCAGATCTGTCCACCATGGCGCGCTCTCGCATCGGTGGTTCGGACTACATTTATGCCCTGCTGACCGGCTACGACGAAGCTCATGAGCAGCCAGAGGGCGCCTACTACAACAAGGTCATGAATGTCATCAAAATGCCGAACCCTTGGCCGGCTGACATGTCCGACTTCGAATACCCCGATGGAACGCGTCCAAGCCTGGACCAACAGGCCCGCGACGTGACCGCGTTCCTGAACTGGACCGCTGACCCTTACCTCGAGGAACGTCACCAGTGGGGTATTATCGTTGTGCTCTACATGCTGGCACTGACGATCATTTCCTTCCTCGCCTACCGCGTGGTGGCGGCCAAGGTCTACGCCAAGCTGGAAGTCGAAGGCGGTCCGGATCCTGAGCACTAGGGTTCTAGTCGCGTCCAAATCGACCAACAGGCCGGGGCATCGCTCCGGCCTTTTTTTGTTGTCCCCAAGTCTCTTGCCACGGCCCTTTCTATTTTTTCGAACTTTGCTCTAATGTGCGGCATCAGTGCCCATGAGTGTGCGAGAGAAAAAGCAGCATGTTTTCAACGACCAACAACTCCGACGTAGCCGCCAGCGACGCACCGATCACGGGTCTGGATCACGTCATCATCGCGGTCAGTAACCTCGATACCGCAGAGTCTCAGGCTTCGAAACTGGGCTTCACCATGACCGAAATCACCGCCCACGTGGGCTGGGGCACGGCCAATACGTGCATCATGTTCCCCGGGCTGGATGGTCAGGGTGATTATGTTGAAATCCTCGGCATCCGCGACCCTAAAATCGGCACCAACGGCCTGGCTGAACACCTCGAAGAGCAAGGCGAAGGCATGCTGTCGCTTGCCCTCAAAGGTCGGGCTGACAAAGTCACGCAGGTCTTTGAGCAACTGGGAATCCAGCACTTTGGTATCGAATCCCTGCACCGCGACGTGCAGGTCACAGTCGGGACCACCCAGCGCGCGTCGTTCAAGTTGGTGCGCCCCCAGCGTGGACCCTTTAACCCGATCCCAGCGTTCGTATGCGAACACTTGAACCACGATACTGTGTGGGCGGAGCGTTTCCTGTCCCATGCCAACGGTACCATCGGCATTCAGGCAGTTCAGATCATGATGAGCCATGATCAAAACCTTGGCAGCGGTTACGAGGCGCTGATCACGGGCGCTTTCAGCGAGGGCGCGAGCGGTCCAGTTGGCGCTGATATTGAATTCTACACCGCAGAGAGCTGGTCCCGAATCTATGGCGAGGCGGAGGCGACAGAAGCCGTGGTCTACCGCGTTTCTGACCTCAGCCTCACCGGCCAGTTCTTACAGGACTCCGGGCTCAACTACCGCACCGCCACCCATGGCAGTCGCGGCTATATCGTCAACCCGGCAGACGCTTGCGGCGTCTATATGGTGTTTACTGACGGTAACTGACAAAGACGACGCAGCGGCACGACCCTGCTACAATGGTGTCTTGCTCACGAAACCGTGCCATTGCCGCGCTGAGTTGACGCGCTAAATGTAAGTTGATCCTAGTCTGTTACCTGTGTGAGGAACCCATGCGCGTCTTTTTGATTTCATTGCTTGCCACCATCTCATCCGCATTGACAACAACGGCAGCCTCAGCCCTGGAAATGCGCGGCCTTTGGCTGGACAACAAAGCCTGGGACGGCGTTCAGGCAGTGGTCCAGATGTATGACTGCGAAGACGGTAATGGACTGTGCGCACGGATTATTCAGGCTTATCAGGGCGAGTTGGCAGCGGGGCAGCAAAACTACCTGCTCATTCGCAATTTGCAGCCTCAGCGCAACGGCACTTTCAAGGGCATTATCAATCCGCCTATCTCCTTTGTCGGTGATTCAGACGTGGTCATTAAATTGATCGATGAGAAGACAGTATCCTACAGCTCGTGCTTTCTGCCCGTGTGCAAAGGTACGATGACTAAGCTCTAGGCTCTCGGCACGCATACATAGTGTCACACAAGGCGGACTAACGGATACAAAACGTTGCAAAATGGCGTGTTCTCAGGGATTTAACCTAGAAAAAGGACGCGTATTCTCCAGCAAGGCCCGGTTTTTGCGTCTGTCATTGGAAAGCGAATAATTCCAATAGATGCGGTATCCCAAGCCCCATGCGTACACGTGTTCTAGCCTTGATCGCCGGCTTGCTTGCGGCCATGACCCCCCCTGCAGCGAAGGCCAGAGGTCTGGAGGGCTTCTGGCGTATGGATGATCCACTCGAAGGCATGCAAGCAGTTTTGGAAGTTTACACATGCCGGGGTGAAAGCACGCTATGCGGCAAGATCGCTGCCGTTGTTGGACCGAATATTGACCGGCGGGATTATCTGAACAATGAACTTCTACGCGGTTTAAAGGCGCAGCGTGACGGGACCTACAAGGGCAAGCTGAAAATGC
>JGI20160J14292_10004750_pt1 | contig 10018 bp, 8 predicted proteins | sample COG_10_FD_14292 | JGI IMG/M metagenome (IMG submission 14292) | reverse complement strand
AAGATGTTTCGGTTGTAATTTTTTCTACAAATTCAGTAAAAACTGGAAAACTTATTTTATTCATTTAGATTTTTTAAAATATGCAAATTTTAGCCCTGGACTTTGAAGGTTCACTCTCCAATGGAATACGAGAAATAGGTTTAATCACATCAGTAAACTCCACCATAGTAAGTTTAGCGGAACAAACAATTCGAAATGAAGCTGAATGTATCGAGTTCTTTAAAACAATATTTAAGAAAATACCTGATTTTATAATATCACACAATGTACCAACAGAGAAAAATCTTCTTAAAAAGTATCTACCTTACAGTAATATTACCAGTACAAACCATGGAGTGGAATGGGGACCGTGGCTCGATACTAAAGAAATGTATAAAATACTTTATCCCCAATTGGAAGAATACGGATTAGAGCACTTAACTAATATTTTTATTAAAGAAGAGAGCTCTGTACTAGCTAAAAGACATTGCCGAGAAGATAAAAGAACCCCTCACAACGCCTTGTATGATACAATATGTGCCTTCTTGCTTTATAAAAGATTAGCAAGTATCGTAAATATAAAACAGTTTATTCGGTAGAATCAGTTTTGGTATCGAGGTCAGTGTTTAGATTACCTGTATCTGTTTCTGGCTCGTTTTCTAGCAAGTTTTCGGATTCCGTCCCCTCCTCTTCGAGTTCATCACCTTCGTCGAGTTCTATAACTTCAGAAATAGCTGTTAATTTGTCTTTACCGGATAAATTAACGAGCTTTACCCCCTTCGAACCTCGGCTTGTTTCCCGGACATTATTAACAGGGCAACGAACAGCCTGTCCGTTGCTTGTGATCATTAAGATTTCACTCTCGGGATCTACGCTCAGTGCACCGATTATTCTGTCAGTATTCATTGCAGTAACACCCTGACCGCCTCTTTTCCTTGGGGTAGCATCTTCAACCGAGTCACTATCAAGTTTTCCACCATTTGGAAGAAACGCACTGAACCGAGTGCGGATACCTAGACCATTTTGTCCTGCAATCAGTAATAATTTTTGATCATCAACCACCAGGCAAGAATCACTTGATCTTTGGGTTTGAGTCTAATCCCACGAACGCCTCTAGTTACTCTGCCTTGGTCTCGTAATTGATCGCAGCAAAACCGCAGTCCTTTTCCGTTTTTAGTTAAAATTAAAATATGATCATCGGGATTCGTTTTGATCGCCTTTAATACAGTATCACCTTCATCGACATTAATGCCAATAATTCCACCCTTGCGATGGTTTTTGTACGCATTTATCTTTGTTTTTTTGATTACTCCTTTTTGAGTACATAAAACTAATGATTGATCAGATTCAAAGGAATCAATCGCAATAAGGGCAGCAACCTTTTCGCTCTTTTGCATTTCGAGAAGATTGATTATATTTCTACCCTTTGCAATTCTACTTCCCTCTGGTATTTCATAAGCTTTTCCAACGTAGACACGACCATTTTTCATAAAAAACATGAGTGTGTCGTGCGCATTGCAAGTTTGTAAAATTTCGACAGGATCTTCCTCCTTTTGACCACTCCCAATTACTCCTTTTCCTCCACGATTTTGTGAACGAAATTCTTCGACGCCAGTTCTTTTTATGAATCCGCTTTTTGTAATCGTAACAACACAACCATCATTAGGAATTAAATCTTCCATTCTAACATCGCCTTCATACTCCGTTATTGTGCATTTTCTTTCGTCTGCGTATACATCTCTCAAGGCACTTAATTCATCTTTTATTACGGATAAGAGTATATGTTCATTTTCAATAATTTCTTTGAGGCCTGAAATAATCGTCATTAATTCTTGATATTCAGCGTCAATTTTCTCTCTTTCCATACCAGTCAATTGGTATAATCGTAAATCAAGAATTGCATTCACTTGCCTGTCAGAAAGAGTATATTTTGCGACTAAATTCGATTTCGCTTCAATTCGGTTTGCTGAAGCTCGAATTATACGAACAAAATCATCTAAATTATCTTGTGCAATTTTATAGCCTTCTAGTATATGAGCTCGATCCTCAGCCTTCCTCAATCTGAATTGAGTTCTTCTAAGAATTACCTCTCTCCGATGGTCAACATAACACTCCAAAGCTTCCTTAATGTTCATCTGCCTTGGCCTTCTCTTATCTAAGGCCAATAGAATAACGCCAAAACTACTTTCAAGTGCAGTTAGTTTAAAAAGTTTGTTGATGGTAACTCTCTCAATTTCTCCGAGTTTAAGCTCTACAACGATACGAGTCGTTTCGGTCGATTCATCTCTAAGATCGCTCACTCCATCAAGAATTTTTTCTTTCACCAAATCTGCAATTCTAGTTACTAAAGTTGCACGATTTGCATTATACGGAATTTCAGAAATTATTATTTGTTGTTTTCCATTCGGCAATTCTTCAGTAGTTATTGTACCTCTCATTCTTACTATGCCACGACCGGTATGCATGTAGGAATTAATTCCGGATCTACCCGCTATTGTACCGCCCGTTGGAAAATCGGGTCCCGGTAGTATTTCCATAATTTGCTCAATCGTACAATTAGGCTCATCGATTAGTAAGGTTACGGCGTCAATCAGTTCACCCAAATTATGAGGGGGTATGTTAGTCGCCATACCCACAGCGATACCAGAAGAACCGTTCATCAGGAGGCTGGGCAGGGAAGACGGCAAAACTGTAGGTTCAGTAGAACTTTCTTTGTAATTAGGGGCAAAGTCGACTGTATCTTCGTCGATATCCTTGAGTAATTCTTCCGCTATTTTAGTCAATCGACATTCTGTGTATCGATATGCTGCCGCAGAATCTCCATCGACAGAACCAAAATTACCTTGACCATCTACCAACGGATACCTCATTACCCACGGTTGTGCCATTCTTACTAATGTATCATATACCGAACTATCGCCATGCGGGTGATAATTTTTTAAGACCTCTCCCACTACACCAGCACACTTATCGTACGCCCTGCTGTGCAACAAGCCCTCCCGTAGCATAGCATACAAAACCCTGCGATGTACTGGTTTAAAACCATCCCGAACATCTGGTAAGGCTCGACTAACTATCACTGACATCGAATAATCGATGTAAGCAGATTGCATAATATCGCTTATATTTCCCGAAAAGAGTGATTTATTATTGTCTGTCATTATAAAATTATTAGGCGTCTAAAAATGAAACATTCAGGGCATTATCTTCAATGAAAGCTCTGCGCGGTGGGACTTCTTCACCCATTAACATTGTGAAGATATTATCGGCCGCAATTGCATCCTCTATTTCAACTTTAATTAAACTTCTTTTTTGTGGATCCATAGTCGTTTCAAAGAGTTGCTTCGGGTTCATTTCTCCTAGTCCTTTATATCTTTGTATTTGAAGTCCTTTCCTGCCTTGCTTCCTTATTGTTTCCAAAAAGTTGATTACTGAGAAGATGTCTACTGTTTCCTCTTTGTTTTCAGCCCCACTATTAGTTACGATATGATAATCAGATACTTCTTCTTTGTTAGAAAAAAGCGTATAATTAATCCCTAATTCATGGCATTGTTTTAATAATTTCTCAATTTCGTATGATTCATATATTTCATGAATTGAAATTCTTTGACTCACTTTCAAGCCATTTAATTCTATTTCTCTACTCACAGAGTCGAGCTCATTTTCTTCTACGATATTTTGTGATAACATGAAACCAGCCTTGGCTTCGATATCTTTGAAAAATCTAATTTCTTCCTCATTACCTGTTCGGATACGAGCTAGAAATCGCGGAAGGGATTCTGATTTTCCATCAAGTTGGGCAAGCAACCTAGTTAGAGTGCATCCATAGCGTTGAATCCCTTTTCCTAATGCCTCAATTTTTAAAAACTGCTCGATTAAAATTTTTATCTTCTCTTCTGGGAATAAATAATCATCACTTTTTCTTTTAAACTCAATATCTTCACAGCCCAATGACAGAAGAATCTTACTCATTTCCGCATCATCTTGAATATACTGTTCTGTTTTTCTTCTCTTTATTTTATATAGTGGAGGCCGTGCAACATAAACAAATCCATTTTCTATCAAGCCTTTCATTTGCCTAAACAAAAATGTGAGCAGAAGAGTTCTAATGTGAGCTCCATCTACATCCGCATCCGTCATTATTATTATTTTGTGATATCGTGCTTTACTAGCGTCAAAAGCACCTTCTCCCTCGTGGTCTCCGATTCCAGTACCCACTGCAGTGATCAAACTTCTTATTTCAGCATTGTTGAGAACTTTATCTAGACGAGCCTTTTCAACATTCAATAATTTACCCCTTAGTGGGAGTATCGCCTGAGTAAGCCTATCACGACCCTGCTTTGCTGAACCTCCTGCTGAGTCTCCCTCCACAATGTACAATTCACTTTTAGCGGGGTCCTTCTCAGAACAATCGGCTAACTTGCCTGGTAGTCCACCACCAGATAATGCTCCCTTTCTTACCGTCTCACGGGCTTTCCTCGCTGCCTCTCTTGCCCGAGAAGCATGAATTACTTTTTGAATTAATGACTTTGCGGTGTCAGGATTCATTTCAAAATAGTATTTCATCTTTTCACCAACGATCTTCTGAACAATCCCATCTACTTCACGATTAGAAAGTTTGGTCTTCGTTTGCCCCTCAAATCTTGGCTCCGGTACCTTTACCGAAACTACTGCGGTTAATCCCTCTCTCACATCATCACCCGTTAATGATAATTCTTTTTCTTTCAGTAAGTCGTTTTGCCTCGCATATCCGTTGATAACACGAGTCAGTGCTGTGCGGAAACCAGACAGATGGGTACCCCCTTCTACATTATGAATTGAATTTGCATATGCGTAAAGTTGGTCGGAAAAAGAGTCATTATATATTAGAGCAACCTCAAGCATAATTGTTCCCTCTCCGGTTTCAGCTGGAGCCTCCCCTGAAAACGTAATTGGTTCAGACGTTAAACAATTCTTATTTTGATTTAAATACATCACGTATTCACTAATACCATCCTCAAAAACAAATGTTTGCTCGCGTTCGCCCTTGTCTTCTTTCAACGATATCTTAACACCAGGATTAAGGAATGCTAATTCCCGCAACCTTTTTGCAAGAACATCAAATTTGAACTCCCTAGTCTCGGTAAAAATTTGTTCGTCGGGAAGAAAAGTCACCTTTGTACCGGTAGATTGGCAGGATCCGATCACTTTCATTTTTTTTTTGTGTCGTTATTCCTCGGGAAAACTCCATCTGGTGAATTTTTTCCTCCCTTCTAACTTCAGCAACAAACCATTCTGAAACTGCATTTACGCATTTTGCACCCACCCCATGCAAGCCTCCTGAAACCTGATAAGCCCCTTTTCCAAATTTTCCGCCAGCATGTAAATTCGTAAGAACTAATTCTAATGCCGGCATATTATGCTTCGGGTGAACATCTACCGGAATCCCTCGACCATTGTCCTGAATCGAGCACGATCCATCTGCATGAAGGTGAACTTTTATTTCTGAGCAATACCCCGCTAATGACTCATCAATTGAATTATCGACAATTTCAAAAACACAATGATGCAGACCCCTTTCATTGGTATCACCAATATACATATCGGGTCGCTTTCGCACGCCCTCCAAGCCTTCTAACTTTTGAATTTGTGAAGAGTCGTACTTTTCTTCTTTTTTTATGTTTTTTTCTTCTGACATGGGTGGCAATTAAATTGTTTCTTTAATAACGCTTAAGTTCTTTTAATATAAAGGTTAAGGTGAGAATTTTGCTTTCAGTTTTAGAGTAATTGTGATGGACTATTTATATCTTTTTTTTGGTATTTCAGTCAAGGTAGGATTTAAACTTTTTCTTGAAAACTTGAGGGGTGGGGGGTGCATATTATTTTTGTGTTTCAATTTTGGCCTTCAATACTTCAAAAAGCGTTGCAACACAGGTATTAATGAAAACTAAGATCTATCATTCAATAATTAGCTTTATGGCAAATCCCAATGCCGTTCGACCCCTTTCCATTCAATGCTTTTTCTTGATAATAGCGATCAAGGAATGAAGTCCCAAATAATGGAAACGAGTGTAACAGTTCCAATAAAATAAATTAGGTTAAAATAAATGCCCACTTTTAGAAAATCTTTAAATTGATAACCTCCAACAGTATAAACAAATGTATTTGTCTGATATCCAATTGGCGTGACAAAACTTGCGGATGCAGCAATACAGGCTGTTAATATATAGGCTCTCGCATCGCTTGGTGGCATGTTCATCAAATGTGCTACCTCAAGGGATATCGGTGCCATTATAACTATTGTTGCGTTATTTGATAAAACTTCTGTTAAAAAAGCGGTGCATAAATATAAAACTATTAAAACCGCAAATGGTTGCCATTCTGGTTCAAATAATCCCAGCCCAACTCCTCCTACTACCGATGCAATCACTGAGGATGCACCCGTACTTTGCATCGTTATGCCAAGTGCCAGCATCCCGTAAATAAGTATTAATATGTTCCATTCGATTGCGTGATAGGCTTCCCGTGGTTTTAGGCAACCAGTTAGCAGTAAAATTGACACTCCAATAATAGAGGTTATAGAAATCGGTAGTACGCCAAAAGATGCAACTGCTATAATTCCCATTAGAACTGCAATCACGATGGGGGCCTTTTTTTTCATATTCTTCATCGGCATGGCCGCCTGGTCCAACAGGATGACCTCGTCAGATTTTCTCAGTCTTTCTATTGCATCTTCGGCACCCAAGATTAACAAAGTATCACTTGGTTGGAGTCGTATCTTTTCAATTTCAACCCCAAGATTTTTTCCCCGACGGTGTACAGCGAGAATAGTTAAATTAAAACGAGCCCTGAAACTTGCGTCCGAAAGGTTCCTTGAAATCAAGGAGGAAGAGGGTCCCACCACACACTCCACCATTATTCCAGTTTTAGAGGAAACTTGCTCAATACCCAGAGCCGTTTCATTTAATAAATTTACACCCTCTATCTCACTAGTTTCGATAATCCCCTGTGGTTTACAAGAAAGAACGAGGCGATCTTTTGCTTCCAGTTTTTCCCCTGTTTTCCTTGCTGAAATTGCCGCTCCATTTCTTACAATTTCTAAAAGTCTTACTCCGGAAAGTTTGGTAATTCCAGAATCTTTAATTCTTTGCCCAACAAGTGGGGAATTATCATGTACAATAGCCTCAGTTAAAAATTCTTTACTGTCTAAGTCTGATATTATATCTGATAATGCTTCCCTGTCAGGCAATAACCTTCTTCCGAATAAAACTAAAAAACTTAAAGAAATTGCCAGCAAGGGAAGGCCAATTTTTGCTAACTCAAACATACCCAATGGTTCCATGTTTTGGTAAATTGTAGAATTTGTTATAATTCCGCTTGCTAGAATATTGGTGCTAGTGCCAACCAAAGTACAGCATCCACCAAATATAGATGCATAAGATACCGGTATCAGCATCTTTGAGGATGGTACCCCCATTTTTCTCGAAAGGCTTATCACGACTGGCAATAACACAACCACAACTGGGGTGTTATTGATAAAAGCTGATACAAAAGCTACCAGTAAGAGTAAAATAAGCATGAACCTGCGGTATCCATATTTACAAAATTTGCCCAATGAATCGGAAGCTTGCTCAATTAATCTACAACGATTTAAAGAGGCACTAATGACAAACATTGCCGCAATTGTAAGAGGTGCCTCGTTAGAAAAGACACTCAAAATTTGAGGTATAGAAGGCCAATTATCGCTTATTTCTAAGCCCGAAAATAGTAAAATAATTCCTAGTAAGGTAAGGGCTGTGGTATCAACACTTACTTTCTCCATTAAAAAAGAAATAAGAGCGGATAATAAGAGTCCGAACGCTAAAATCGTTTCCCATTCCATAGATTAATCAAAGAATTTTATAGCGATCATAATAGCTTAGAGGTATAGTAACATTTAATAGAATTTATATTTGCTTATTAGTATTTCATTTTAATTACCCTTCATCAATGAATTTCAACCTAACCCATCGCCCCAGGCGCATAAGAAATAATCCAGTACTTCGTTCTTTGGTCAAAGAGCAAGAATTATCTCATAACGATCTCGTCTTACCAGTTTTTGTTTCTGAACAAGCTCAAGTTCCTGAAAAGATAGATTCTATGCCTGAAATATTTCGATGGCCCCTCAATTTATTGGTCTCAAAAATTAAAGAATGGCAAGATATTGGGATCAATACATTTGCTATCTTTCCTCAAATTCAGGCTAGCAAAAAAAACCCCTTAGGCTCAGAAATCCTCAATTCCGATTCCCTGGTATACAAGACTGCTTACGAAATTAAGGCAGCGGTTGATAATGTTGCCCTTGTTGGTGATATTGCTCTCGATCCTTACACAACACACGGGCACGACGGCATACTCGATTGTAATGGAGTGGTTGAAAATGATAGAACTGTCGAAATTCTAGCTCAGGGGGCAGTATTAGCAGCGGGTGCAGGGTACGATTTGGTTGCTCCTTCCGATATGATGGACGGCCGAGTTAAACTGATTCGTGAGGAATTAGATAAACAAAACAAACAAAACACGGGTATTCTTTCTTACTCCGCTAAATTCTCATCTGCATACTATGGACCTTTTAGGGATGCAATCGGTACCGGGCAAAAAACTGCCATCGACAAGTCTTGTTATCAATTAGACCCCGCAAACCTTCGCGAAGCAAAAAGGGAATTGGAATTAGATTTTGAAGAAGGTGCTGATATTCTAATGATAAAGCCTGCAGAACCTTATTTAGATGTAATCCAGTACGCTAGGGAAAATTTCAACATTCCAATCGCCGCGTATCAGGTTTCTGGAGAATATTCACGAATATGGGCCTCTCACTTACAGGGTTGGCTCGACCTAGAGTCCTGCGCACTTGAATCGATGCATTCGATTAAGAGGGCAGGGGCAAACATAATTTTTACCTATTTTGCGGAAAGAATCGCCAAATTAATTTAAGCACTCTCGTCAGGGGCGCCTCCTTCATAGGGAGTAGTATCATCCTTCTCTTCTTCTTCGTCCCATTTTAAATCGGCATCGGGTAATAACTTTTCCTCTTTATCGGAAACCTCGATTAAATCTGACTCTAAATCCGAGTAATCTTCCTCATCATCCTTTGATTTGTCAGATTCATCGTCTAAATCTGCATCAATCGCAAAGCCGTCAGGTACAAACTCTAGAATAGAAAATAACTCATCACTGAAATGCGAGCGCCTTCCTTCCAGAAAATCGTTATTTTGTTTTTCTGCCAAAACCTCTTCCATTTCTTCCTGAGTATAAGGTTCTGCAAATTCTATTAACTCATTGAGCATGCTAACTCTTTTTTCAGAAACATGGTTAAGAAAATCGGCATAGGGTCCCTTGTCCTCATCGAGTACATCGGGAAGGGCAAATAACATATCCTCAGCCTTGAGTAACGAATCCCGAACACGAACAAGCTTGATCATTCCCCCGTCAATTTCTTCCTCAATTGCAAAAGTAAAAAAAGCCTCGTCAACTAATTGAGTATCTAGTCCAAATTCTGTCATCGAATCTAGGAGTTCATTAATATAAAGAAACTGCTTAGGATCAATAATACTTAGATTATCGGCATCCCAATTTTCGTTATCACTTATAGAATCAATCCACCAATTCTTATCCTCTCCGATTCGAACGATACACCAATCTAAACTAGAACCTGTTTTTTTCATTAATTTGTCTTATGAATGGTTGGTTTAAGATTACAACCATCTTTTTCTAAAATAGAGTAATTTTTCATTCTTTATCGCTCTAACAAGCTATTTTTGATTTATTAATATTTAATTTATGAATCTAATTTATAAAAAATTAATTAGGCCTCTCCTCTTCCAGTTAGATGCAGAACATGCCCACGACTTAGCATGTCGATTTCTAAAAGTTACAGAAAAATCAAGTTTGGCCAGAAAATGTATTAGTTTGGCCTCTTACGCAGAATATCAATCTTGTAATGTTTTTGGACTGTCTTTCCCTAATAGCTTAGGATTAGCTGCAGGAATGGATAAAAATGGCACTTTTCCAAAAACTTTCT
>JGI20160J14292_10004748_pt1 | contig 10019 bp, 10 predicted proteins | sample COG_10_FD_14292 | JGI IMG/M metagenome (IMG submission 14292) | reverse complement strand
CCCCAATCCTTCTACGTCATGTTTTAATATAAGTTCCATAGTTATAATAGTTTTATTTCATTAAATCGGCTACATAAGGCATCAATGCTAAATGTCTTGCTCTTTTTACAGCAACAGACACTTTTCTTTGATACTTTAAAGAGGTTCCTGTTAAACGTCTTGGCAATAACTTACCTTGTTCGTTTACGAATTTTAATAAGAAGTCTGGATCTTTATAATCGATATACTTGATACCTGATTTTTTGAAACGACAGTATTTTTTAGCTTTGTTGGTGTCAATATTTAAAGGCGTTAAATATCTTATTTCACCATCTTTTTTTCCTTTGGCTTGTTGTTCTATAGACATAATTACGCTTTTTCTTTAAGTTTAACTCTTCTTCTTTCAGCCCATGAGATTGCATGTTTATCTAAACTTACAGTTAGATAACGCATAAAACGCTCGTCACGTCTAAATTCTACTTCTAAAGGGCCAATAGCCTCTCCAGGTGCAGTAAATTCAAATAAGTGGTAAAATCCACTTTTTTTGTTTTGGATTGGATATGCTAATTTCTTTAGCCCCCAATCTTCCTTCGATACCATCTTTGCTCCTTTAGAAACGAGTAACTCCTCGTATTTCTGTACTGTTTCCTTTATCTGTGTGTCAGATAAAACGGGATTCAAGATGAAAACAGTTTCGTAATGATTCATAAATTTGTATAATTATTTGTTTAAAATGGCTGCAAAAGTAAGTATTAATTCTTGTTTGGGCAATAATAAATAACTTTATTTAATTAGAAAAAGTTGATTCGTTAAACGTTATTTTAGGAGTTTTATCGATTTTATTTTCGTATAATTGTAATCAATAATCATTATTAATTTTATTCAATGATCTTAAATTGTATAATTGTTGACGACAACACGCTCCAACGATTAGCGACTTTAAAACGTATTAACTCCCACCCTTCTCTAAAGTTGAGTGGTGAATTCTCCTCTGCTCTTGAAGCTAAAAAGTTTCTTCAGACAACTACTGTGAACCTTATTTTCATGGAAGTCAACCTTCCTATTTTAAATGGTTTTGACTTATTAGAAATATATAAAAACAGCTCTGAACAAAACAAACCCTTTATAATTGTTACCAGTGCCGATACATCTCATGCATTCAAAGCTTTCGATTATAATGTGATTGATTATTTAGAAAAACCAACAACTGAAAATCGATTTAACGACGCAGTCACTAAAGCCGTATTACAGGCAAAAATGGCTGAAAACTTTCAAGACGATGATGGTGAGCATATTTTTGTGAAAAGCAATTTAAAGAAACGTAAAATTTATATTAATGAAATCAAGTGGATTGAGGCGCTTGGAGACTACGTTAAATTAATTACCCAAGACAAAAGTTTTGTCATTCTTTCAACCATGAAAGCTTTTGAAAACGAACTTCCAAAAAATTCATTTTTAAGAATCCATAAATCGTATATCATCAACCTTAAAAAAGTAGATCGATATGACAGTAAGTATGTGGAAATCGAAAAAATGAAACTTCCATTAAGTAGAACTCGAAAAACACAATTAAGTCAAGCTTTGGATGTTATTGTTAACTAATAACTATCTACGTTAATAATAACACGTACCGCTCTATAGCTTGGGGTACTTAAAAAACTCGTCTTAATTTTTTGAAGAACAGACTTTGTTTTAATTAGCGACTGATTTTGTGGTATTTTAAGTAGAATGTTTTTGTGATATTGATTTCTTATTCTCGAAACAACGGGGAATTCTGGGCCTAATACATTTTGTTTAAATACGTGCCGTAAACTGGTTGCTAACCATTCTGAACCATCATTCACTTTATTATAGTCCTTATGTTTAAGTGTCAATTTGATAATTCGGCAATACGGCGGATATTTATAAACACGTCGATCATCCAATTGTTCTTTAAACATGGATGCATAGTCGTTGGTTGAAACTTGTTGCAAGATGGTATGGTAGGGATCGTAAGTTTGGATGATCACCTTACCCCTAACATCAGTTCGACCCGCACGTCCAGAAACCTGTTGTAACAACTGAAAGCTTCGCTCATGGGCTCTAAAATCTGGGAAATTAATTAATTGATCTGCGTTGAGAACTCCGACCAGTTTTACGTGTCTAAAATCGAGCCCTTTAGTAACCATTTGGGTACCGACTAAAATATCGACCTCCTTATTTTCAAAACTCGAAATAATTCGATCGTAACTATATTTTCCTCGTGTCGTATCCAAATCCATTCGTGCCACCTTAGCTTCTGGAAACAAAACTTCTATTTCTTCTTGAATTTGCTCGGTCCCAAAACCTTTACTATCAATTTCCACGCCGCCACATGCCCCACAAGTTGTTTGCATTGCCATGATATAACTACAATAATGACATCTTAGCTGTTGCTTGTATTGGTGAAACGTTAGACTAACATCACAATTTGGACATTCGGGGGTATGACCACAGGTATTGCAAGAAACAATGGGCGAATAACCCCGTCTGTTTTGAAACAAAATAACCTGGAAATTAGCATCCAGTGCATCTTTAATTTCGTCAATTAAACGGTCACTAAAATGATTGGTCATTCGTTTCCGCTTGTACTTATCTTTTAAATCTACCAATTCAATTTCTGGCATCATCACGTTATTAAAACGATGTGTCAGAGCTATATATCCGTATTTGCTATCTTTGGTGGCATTATAATAACTTTCAATGCTTGGCGTTGCCGATCCTAATAATGTTTTAGCTTTAAATATAGAGGCCAATACAATGGCGGTATCTCTGGCATGGTATCTAGGCGCAGGGTCAAATTGTTTGTAAGACTGTTCGTGTTCTTCATCGACAATCACAAGTCCTAAATTACTAAATGGAAGTAAGACTGACGAACGCGCACCGATAATCACTCGTGCCGATTCTGAATCATTAAGGACATGGTTCCAAACTTCGAGGCGTTCATTTTGTGAATACCGAGAATGATAGACCGCAATTTGATTGCCAAAATAATGTTTTAAACGGTGTACTAATTGGGATGTTAAAGCGATTTCAGGTACTAAATAAAGAACTTGTTTTCCAGCGGCAATAATCGCTTCAATTTTTTTGACATAAATTTCTGTTTTACCAGAAGAGGTTACGCCATGCAACAAACTAATATCATAGGTTTCAAAAGAAGTGTCAATTTCTTGTAAGGCCGTTTCCTGAAATTCATTCAAGGATTTAGAAGCACTCGTTTCGGAATCATCAAATTGAATACGATCCGTTTGAAAAAAGTATTCCTCAAAGATATCTTTATCAATTAATGCTTTAATTTGAGTGGAAGTCGCATTGCTTTTGGTTTTTAATTCGGATACTTTTATTTGTGGGTGATGCGGTGCTAAAGAAAAGTAATTCAAAACAATTTCACGTTGTTTTGCAGAACGTGTTAACGACCCTAAAAGCTCTTGTAAGGCATCTTCATGCTGATGATCCGAATGGATTCGAACACATCGAATGAGTTTTGGTTTGTATTTTTCTAGCACTTCTTGCTCAACAACTATCGCCTTTTGATCTAATAATCGCTGTAAAAGTGGAAACGAATTTTTGGTGTCGATGATCGCATTTATTTCATCAATTTTTAAGCTCGATTGGTGTTGTAACGCTTCATACACCAAATACTCTTCATCTTTTAATGAAGATACCTCAAAATTAATAGAAGTGTTTAATGAAATAAGTGTTTCACTTTCTAACAGAAATACACTCGGAAGTGAGGCCCGCATCACATCGCCCATCGTACACATATAATACCCAGAAATCCAATTCCACAACTGAAACTGAGACGAATTTACAATGGGAGCAGCATCCAAAATACTATGAATCGATTTTGCTTCATATGCTGTGGGCGCCTCCTTATGAATTTTATAAACGATACCTGTGTAAACCTTACGTTTTCCAAAAGGAACTGCGACTCGAAATCCAGGTTTAACAAATTGGGCTTCAGCTGCTGTAATGGCATACGTAAAATTACGTTCCAGAGGTAACGGTAATATGACATCAACAAAATTGAGGGTTATGGGCTGCATTTTTTCTTTAGGAGTTGAAGAGAAGAATTCAATTCATGACCAAGGAGAATGATGTTTGCATTTAGCCAAAAGTAAAATAGGAGAATTAAAAGGGCGCCGATCGAACCATATAATTCGTTGTAAGTTGAGAATTTTTCGATATAAAGACCAAATAAATAAGAGGTCAAAAGAATCAAAAAGGTCGTAAACAAGGCGCCGATCGAAAAGAAACTCGATAGTTTTCCATCTTTTGTTCCAAAATAATATAAGGTCGCCATACTTAAATAGGTCATTAAAACAAAAAAGAAATATTTGGCGCGTGTGATCCAAAAAAGTTCGTTTATGACATCGCCAGTACTAAACTTATCAAGGATTGTAGGAATCAAATAGATCTGAGCATATCCAAAGCCAATGACCGTCATAATTAATAGAAAAACTAAAATAATTGCGACTCCAAAAGCATAAATATATTGTTTGATAAAATTTCGATTGAGTTGTTGATGGTAGGAACTTTCGAAACCAGAAAACACCGCATTGACGCCGTTAGCCATTAAAAACATGGAAATTAAAAAAACGGTTGACAGCAAGCTACCTGTATTGGTGTTATTGATGTTTTCAAAAATATTTTGATTAAAAAAATCAGAGGTTTGAGGCGGTAAAATTGAATCTAAAAATTCTAGAAAATCGACCTTAAAATTCTCAAATGGAATGTATGGAATCAAAATAATAATAAACAATAAAAAAGGAAAAATTGCTGTGAAAAAACTAAAAGCAATCGCACTTGCACGTGTGGTAAGCGCACCTTTGAAAACTCCAATGACATACATTTCTAAAAGATCGTAGGTAGAAAGCCCTTCAAAACCAGGGAGTTTAAATTTTTTAAGAAATTTAACAATCCAATTTAAAATTGGAATCTTACTTAATTTATCTTCGATGGCTTCACTCATTAAACGGCTTTAAGGCTTAAATCCATATTAGACACAGAATGGGTCAAAGATCCACAGGATATATAATTGACACCGCATTCTGCATAATGTCTTAAAGTAATTTCATCGATTCCACCGGAGGATTCCGTCAGACATTGATCGCCAATAAGCTCAATGGCTTTTTGAGTGTCTGTATAATTAAAATTATCGATTAGAATACGATACACACCATCATTATCTAAAATCTCTTGGATCTCATCCAAATCTCTGGCTTCCACTACGATTTGAAGATCTAATTGATTTTTTTTTAAATATTCCTTAGACATTGAAATGGCTTTGGTAATACCACCCGCAAAATCAATATGGTTATCTTTAAGCATAATCATATCATACAGTGCAAACCGATGGTTTACACCCCCACCAATGGCCACGGCCCATTTTTCTAAGGCTCTAAATCCTGGAGTCGTTTTGCGTGTATCCAATATTTTTGTGTTAGTGCCTTTTAAAATTTCTACATAGGAATGTGTCTTTGTCGCAATCGCACTCATACGTTGCATCGCGTTTAGCACAATGCGTTCGGCTTTAAGAATCGATTGTTTGGCCCCTTCTACATAAAAAGCAATCTCACCAAATTTAACGTTTGCTCCATCTGAAATTAGGGTCTCAACTTTCAAGTTAGGATCGACATACTGAAAGACTTGTTTAGCAAAACTAATGCCGGCAATAATTCCGTTATCCTTAATAATAAGCTTCGCTTTTCCAATCGCATCGGATGGAATACAGGCTAAAGAACTATGGTCGCCATCGCCGACATCTTCTCGTACAGCATTGGCGATAATAAGTTGCACTTCGTTTTTAAATTGTTCGTTGGTGATCATGTTTGTAACTTTGTAGCTAAAATATGAATTGTAACGCAAATAGTTAAACAATTCTAACACCTTATTTAAAATAATTTAACTTTGTACAATGCAAATCAAACTCATTGCCATAGGGAAAACCGATCAAAATGAATTGGAACACCTTATTTCTATCTATCAAAATCGCCTCTCGCACTATGTGCGGTTTTCATTTGAAATAATTCCCGATCTAAAAAACAGTAAAAATTTATCTGAAAAACTTCAAAAAGAAGAAGAAGGGAAATTGATTCTTAGTAAAATCACAGCCACAGATCGCCTTATTTTATTGGATGAAAATGGCAAAGAAATGAATTCTGTTATCTTTTCCGAATTTTTGCAAAAACAGATGAATTCAGGGATTAAACGCTTGGTGTTGGTTATTGGAGGTCCTTATGGATTTTCCGAAGCTATTTATAAAAAAGCAACGGGTAAATTAGCACTCTCAAAAATGACGTTTTCACATCAAATGGTTAGACTCTTTGTGATTGAGCAATTATATAGAGGATTTACAATTCTAAAAAACGAACCCTACCACCACCGATAAATTAAAAAAAAATATGAAAATTGTATTTGCGACCAATAACCCCAATAAAATCAAAGAAGTGCAAGCCCAACTACCTAACCACATCCAATTGGTGAGTTTGGAAACTATTGGTTGTCATGAAGACATCCCAGAAACTCAGGACACTATTAAAGGGAATGCGATTCAAAAAGCAGTCTATATAAAGGAGCATTATGGGTATGATTGTTTTGCAGATGACACTGGTTTAGAAGTTGAAGCTTTGGATGGCGCACCTGGGGTGTTTTCTGCACGTTTTGCAGGGCCACAACGAAACGCAGAAGATAATATGACACGATTATTAGATGACCTAAAATCTAAAGACAATCGTTCTGCACAGTTTAAAACAGTAATTGCTTTACAATTTCAAGGAAAACTAACTACATTTGAAGGGATTTGTGGTGGAGAAATCACTCGAAATAAAATAGGGTCTGGCGGATTTGGTTATGATCCAGTTTTTAAGCCTACAGATTACAAACAGACATTTGCTGAACTTTCGTTACTTGAAAAAAGCCGTATTGGGCATCGAGGAAAAGCAGTTTCAAAATTGGTAGCTTATTTAAATATGCATTAAATTAATTAGTATTATCTTTGCGGCTTGAAATTCCTCAGGGTGAGGATGTGTTACAAGGAACTTGGTTTAGGTATGTTCGATACCCTTCTAAGTAACACTTAGAAATTTATCGAATACTAAATTAAAAAAAATGAATGCATTCAAAGAACTTGGACTCGAAGACCATTTAGTTCAAGCTATTACAGACTTAGGTTTTGAAACGCCTAGTGAAGTACAAGAAAAAACAATTCCATTATTATTAGACGAAGACAGAGATCTCGTTGCTTTGGCACAAACAGGAACTGGTAAAACAGCTGCCTTTGGATTTCCAATGCTACAAAAAATAGACGTGAATAGTCGGACGACTCAAGGTCTTATTTTATCGCCAACAAGAGAGCTTTGTTTACAGATTACTAACGAAATGAAATTGTATGGTAAGCATTGTAAAGGACTTAATGTAACCGCTATTTATGGAGGTGCTAGCATCACAGACCAAGCCAATCAAGTAAAAAGAGGGGCACAAATTATTGTGGCAACCCCCGGAAGAATGAAAGATATGATCAGCCGAAGATTGGTTGATATTTCCAAAATTGAATATGCTGTTTTGGATGAAGCTGATGAGATGCTTAATATGGGATTCTTTGAGGATATTACAGAAATTTTATCTTATACTCCAAAAGAAAAAAGCACTTGGTTATTCTCGGCAACCATGCCAAAAGAAGTATCTTTAATTGCTAAAAAATTCATGGACAGCCCTACAGAAGTAACGGTTGGACATAAAAACATGGGAAGCAAAAATGTTTCTCACGAATATTTCGTAGTTGGAGCTCGCGATCGTTACCAAGCATTAAAACGTTTGGCAGATGCGAATCCAGAGATATTTTCAGTTATTTTTTGTAGAACTAAAAGAGATACTCAGAAAGTAGCGGAACAACTTATAGAAGATGGTTACAGTGCGGGTGCCCTACATGGCGATTTAAGTCAAAACCAGCGTGACGTCGTCATGAAGTCATTTAGAGCCAAGCAAATTCAAATGCTTGTTGCTACGGATGTGGCGGCACGTGGAATTGATGTGGACGATATTACACACGTTATCAACTACCAACTACCCGATGAAATAGAAATTTATACCCACCGAAGCGGTCGAACAGGTCGTGCCGGAAAAACAGGAATTTCTATGGTAATTGCCTCTAAGAGTGAGGTTCGAAAAATTAAAAGTATCGAACGTATCATTCAAAAAGAATTTATCAAAAAAGAAGTGCCTAGCGGAATGGAAATTTGTGAAGTTCAGCTCAAAGCTCTCGCCAATAAAATTCACGATACAGAAATCAATCAAGATATTGAGCCGTATTTAAATGATATCAATAGTTTATTTGAAGATGTTACTAAAGATGAATTGATCAAGAAATTCTTTTCAGCTGAATTCACACGCTTCTTTAATTATTATAAAAAATCTAAAGATTTAAAATCACAATCTAGTAGCCACTCCGAAGAAGATTATCGAGGGGATGACAACTCGGCGCGTTTCTTTATCAATATTGGAAGCAAAGATGGTTATGATTGGATGAAGTTAAAAGATTTCTTAAGAGATACTTTACAACTGAATCAAGACGATGTTTATAAAGTCGATGTTAAAGATAGTTTTGCATTTTTTAACACCGATGAATCCAACAAAGCTAAAGTTTTAGAATTCTTCACAGACTTTAAACAAGATGGACGCTTTATAAACGTTGAAATTACCGAGAAAAAGAGTCGCGAACGCAATCGCGGAGGCGGTGGCGGTGGCGGACGTCGTTCTGGTGGCGGTGGTTACGGCGGCGGCGGCGGTGGACGTCGTTCTGGCGGCGGCGGTTACGGCGGCGGCGGAAGAGGTCGAAATGAACGTTCTAATGATTCTGGTGGAAAATCTGAATCGAGAGGACGTCGAAGTGACAGCGATTCTTCGAGTAGGTCTCCAAGAAGATCATCAGATTTTAAGCCTAGTGGTGGCGATTTTGCAAGAGCAAGAAAGAGCCGTAGATAGTAAACTGATTTGTTAATATTTAGTCAAAATCTAAATTCACAATATTAGTGTAGTATTTGTTTACTACTTTTATATCTTAAACGTAAGAATGAAATCATATTTCACACTTTTATTACTTTTAGTAGTGCCCTTTTTTTGGGACTGCCCAAACGTATTCTACCGTCAAAGGAAAGATTGTAAAATCTGAAAACCTAAGCGCCATGGAAAGTGTGAATATTGTGAACTTAAATCAAGTTATTGGAACAACCACCAATTCTGGAGGTGATTTTGAAATTCGTGCTAAAGCCAATGACACCTTGCATCTCTCCTATTTAGGCTATAAATCGATCAAAGTAAAAGTGAGCAATGACTGGGTAAAATATGGCACCTCTACTACTATAGAGCTCACAGAGCTTGCATTAGCATTAGAAGAAGTGGTGGTAAACAGGCTCAAATTAACAGGCTATTTAGAACTTGACATCAAACAAGTCCCGATTCAAAATAATGTACGCTATAGCATCTCCGGATTAAATTCAGGGTATGAATCGAGTTCTAGATCCCCAAGTATGGTGACAAAAGTTTTAGGTGCGATTTTTAATCCGGCAGATTTTCTTCATAATATTTTTGGAAAAAAACCCCGTGAAATGCGAAAGCTTCGCGAAATGAAAAAACAAGACGAAATTAGGACTCTTCTTGCCTCTCGTTTTGATAGAGAAATGCTCATCGCTTTACTTCAAGTTGATAAAATTGATTTAGACCTTCTTATTAGCGAATGTAATTACTCTCAAGATTTCATTAGAACCGCTAACGACTTACAAATTTTAGATGCGATTAGCGAATGCTATGAAGAATATAAAATTCTAAGTCGTAACCGTTAATTGTCCTTTATTTAGAAATTTTACTAGTTTTTAAGAAAAATTTTATTAGATTTATGTCATCCTATTCTTAATATCCAAATATAATACGATTGGAATTTATTTTTTTCTTCGTTAATATTTAGAGAGAGTTTAGGCAATATTAATAATCTAAACCCAAAATCACATGGAAATTATTGCAACACT
>JGI20160J14292_10004746_pt1 | contig 10020 bp, 10 predicted proteins | sample COG_10_FD_14292 | JGI IMG/M metagenome (IMG submission 14292) | reverse complement strand
CCCAGTTAAAGAATAATCATGGACCAACTATCAGCTCGGATAAACAGTTTGCCTGTTTCCGAAACGCTTGCCATGGCAGCAAAAGCCAGAGAATTAAAGAATAAAGGAATTGATATTATTGGATTAAGTCTGGGTGAACCCGATTTTAATACCCCTGAATTCATAAAAGATGCTGCTATACAGGCGNTAAAAGATAACTACAATTCTTACAGTCCTGTAGATGGATATGCTGATTTAAAAGAGGCTATTTGCACTAAATTTAAACGCGATAACAANCTAAACTATTCACCTTCACAAATTGTTGTATCAACAGGAGCAAAACAATCAATCGCAAATATATGTATGGTGCTTTTAGATCCCGGAGATGAAGTACTTCTTCCTGCACCTTATTGGGTAAGTTATTCAGCAATTGCAACCTTAGCAGAAGCAACATCTATTATCATCCCATCATCTATAAAAACAGACTTTAAAATTACCCCAGAACAGTTAGAGGCATTTATAACGCCTAAAACTAAATTGGTAATGTTTAACTCTCCAAACAATCCCAGTGGAACTATTTATACTGAGGCAGAATACCGTGCTTTAGGAAAAGTACTAGAAAAATATCCTGATATTTTCATTCTTTCAGATGAAATATATGAACACATTAATTACGGAACTGCACATTTTAGTATAGCTGCAATTCCAGAATTATACGATCGCACTATAACAGTTAACGGTGTTGCAAAAGCCTTTGCGATGACTGGTTGGCGTATTGGGTATATTGGTGGCCCTGATTGGATCGCCAAAGCCTGTAATAAAATGCAGGGGCAAATCACCTCTGGAGCAAATTGTATAGCACAACGAGCTACGATTGCTGCTCTGGAAGCTCCGGTCAGCAATATTCAGTATATGATTGATGAATTTGCAAAACGTCGTATAATGATCATAAAACTTCTCAGCAGTATAGATGGCTTTAAGATGAATCAGCCACAAGGAGCCTTTTATGTATTCCCTGATATTTCCTATTATTTTGGAAAAACGATTCAAGGAAAAACAATTTCGAATGCTTCTGATTTCTCTATGCTTCTTTTAGAAGAAGCACACGTTGCAACTGTTACAGGTGATGCGTTTGGAAATGACGCTTGTATTCGAATTTCTTACGCTGCCTCGGTTGAAAATATTCAAGAAGCTGTAAGACGTATTGCCAATGTATTAAAATAAAAAACTCTTCTGAAAAACTGTAAATAGTGGTTTTTTTTTATTGGACCCAATACAAAATTAAGAGCTCAAAAACATAAGCGTACTTTAACATTCTAATCATATATATGATATTTGAAGATTTAAAACTTGAAGATCCCATTCTGAAAGCCATAGAAAAACAGGGGTACACAAATCCTACACCCATTCAAGAACAGGCTATTCCTATACTATTAAATGGACATGATTTATTAGGTGTTGCTCAAACGGGTACTGGAAAAACAGCTGCCTTTGGCATACCGATTCTAAACCACTTACTTAAAGAAAACAACACCGGCGGAAAACGAAAAATTAAAGCTCTTGTAGTAACACCCACTAGGGAGCTTGCTATTCAAATTGCCGAAAGTTTTACGGCCTATAGTCAATTTACAAACCTGCGAAATACAGTAATTTTTGGTGGTGTAAAACAATCTAAGCAAGTCGCCAGTCTCCAGCAAGGAGTTGATATTTTAGTTGCTACTCCGGGACGATTATTAGATTTAATGAACCAAGGTTACATTTCTTTTAGTGACTTAAAATATGTTGTATTAGATGAAGCTGATCAAATGCTTGACATGGGCTTTATTCATGATGTTAAAAAAATTATTGCTAAACTACCTCTAAAAAGACAATCCTTATTTTTTTCTGCTACCATGCCCAAAAGTATTGTAGACTTGTCACAAAAAATGTTAGGTAATTTTAAAAGGGTAACTATAAAACCACAACAAGCGACAGCAGAAAAAGTTGAACAAGGTGTCTACTTTGTTAGTAAAAACAATAAACCAAAATTATTAATACATCTTATAGAGGGACGAAGTACAGATTCTGTACTTGTATTCTCACGCACAAAACATGGAGCCAATAAAATTGTAAAAGTTTTAGATAAAGCTAACATCAAGTCGGCAGCAATTCACGGGAACAAATCACAGCTTCAACGTCAAAAAGCATTAGGAGCTTTTAAAGATGGATCTTTAAAGGTACTTATTGCAACAGATATTGCAGCCAGAGGAATTGATGTAGATGATTTGGCCTTGGTAATTAATTATGACTTACCTAATGTTTCTGAAACCTATGTTCATAGAATTGGTAGAACGGGTCGTGCAAGTGCGAGTGGAATTGCACTTTCTTTTTGCATGGGAGACGAACGGCCTTATTTAAAGGATATTGAAAACCTCATCAAACAACAAGTGCCTCGCATGGGAGAACATCCTTTTATGGAAGGTGCAGATGTGGTTGAGGGCTCACTATCAAAAAAACCACAAGCCCGAAATAAAAACTACAATAAATCTATTAACACCCGTAACAAAAATCGAAATTGGAGATAAACCTTAAATAAAAATATAAACACTTAAAAAGTGACACAAGCTCCCCAAAAGCACAAACACATGAAAAATTGCGTGATTATAATTGATTTTTTTAAGTAAATACATTAGTGCTCCCAGAGTATAAAAAACGCCACCCAAGAATAGAAGTTTTACTCCTTGAATAGGAAATTTTTCCATCAAAGGATTTATAGCAAAAATAATTTGCCACCCCATAAAGACATACATAATAGTGGAAATTTTCTCAAACCTTCCGGTATAAAATAATTTTAAGACTATCCCAATCAGAGCAAAGGTCCAGGTAAAAATAAAAATATACCATCCTAAAGGTCCCGCCAGAATGATAAGGGTGAATGGGGTATAAGTTCCTGCAATTAGAATATATATGGCTGCATGGTCGAGAATGTTCAATTTTCTTCTCTGCCTGGGCTCTCTAGCTGCATGATAAAAAGTAGAGGCAGCATATAAAACTATCAAGCTAACTCCATAAATAACCAAACTAGCTGGCTTCCAAAATCCTTCATAATAAAGCGATTTATAAATAAGTAAGGGTAATGCAATACAACTCGATAATAATCCAGAAGCGTGAGTTAAAACATTCAACCGTTCTTCTTTTTCAGAATAGAGGTAATTTAAATCTTTACTCATGCTTTAAAAAATCAAATACGTATTTGTCGCTCCTTTAAATCCTGATAGTATAGCGCAAGGGTAGTATTGTGCCAAGGAATAACAGCAAAAACGCCCACAATAAGACACAATAAACCTAAAAGATACCATGGGATAAAACGCAAGTTTAGTTCCAATAATTCAATTTTATTGCCATCGGTTAGCTTCCAGCTTTTTTCTAAAGCGTATTGAAAAGAAATGTCTGGATCATCAACAATTATATAATAGGTCATAGAAAAACCTAAAGCTACCATGATCCCGGGAATAATTAGCAAAACCATTCCAACAAGCGTAAGTAAGGTGATAATAGTATAGGATAACAATACGGTGCCTAAAGGTTTAAATCCTTCAAATAAAAGTTCAAAACGTATTTCTTCACCTTTAACCAAATTCAAAAAGAAAAAACACAAGCCTAATTGAAGGGGCCCTGCCAGTAAAAAACTTACCATCTCACCGTAGCTATTGAGTTCGGAAGGAAGGGCTACTACCAAAGCATAGAACAAACAAACTCCTATGGCCAAAACCCAATGGGGCTCCAACAAGATTCTTGCCTTTCGCATTAATTGAAGTAAATCCATAATTAAATTTGATTTTAAGAATGTATTCTTTTTAATTCTTTATGAATTGATAATCTTTTCTTGTTGATTAATTGACTCTTGGTGAATCGCTTTAAACACTCTTAAAATAAATTCTTCAGAAAGATTACGTTCCTGTCCCTCTAAAATCATTTTACCCAGAATCTCATTCCAGCGTTTATTTTGAAGAACTGCAACATTGTTATCTCTTTTAAGAGTACCTATTTCTACAGCAGTTTTCATTCGTTTTCCCAAGGTATCTAAAAGCGTTTGATCTACAACATCAATCTGAGCTCTTAAATTATTTAAAGAATGAAGATATGCTTCTTCTTCGTTTGTTTTCTTCCGAACTTTTAAATCCTTCATTATTTCGACCAAGCGCTTGGGAGTTACTTGTTGCGCCGCGTCACTCCAAGCATTGTCTGGATCACAGTGAGATTCAATCATCAAGCCATCAAAATTTAAGTCTAATGCAGTTTGAGAAATATCTAAAATCAAATCTCGTTTCCCTCCAATATGAGAAGGGTCACAAATCATCGGTAAATCAGGAAATTTATTTTTTACTTCAATCGCAATTTGCCATTCAGGGATATTACGGTATTTTGTTTTTTCATAGGTTGAAAATCCACGGTGAATTAAACCTAACTTTTTGATGTTTGCTGTATATAAACGCTCAACACCTCCAAGCCATAAAGCCAAATCAGGGTTTACTGGATTTTTTACCAAAACAATTTTATCTGTTCCTTCCAATGCATCTGCAATTTCTTGCATTATGAACGGACTAACCGTGGAACGAGCACCTATCCACAAAATATCGACATCATTATCTAGAGCTAATTTTACATGGTCTTTATTTGCCACCTCAGTAGCCGTCAATAAGCCAGTTTGTTCTTTTACTTTTTTTAACCATCCTAAACCAATAGCACCCACTCCTTCAAACATTCCGGGGCGTGTTCTCGGCTTCCAGATTCCAGCGCGATAAACCGTTACATCGGTTTCTTTCAATTCGTGAGCAATTTTCAATACTTGCTCTTCGGTTTCTGCACTACAAGGTCCGCCGATCACTAAGGGATGGTCTAAGCCAAAATCGGTTAACCATTGACGCATTTCTTTTTTGTTTTCCATGATTTAAATTATTGTTTGGTTATGTTTTTTTCGTTGATTCCTGCCAAAATAGTTTTAATTGTATTGGTGTTTTTTAGTTGTTTGAAAAGTTGATCATAATCATCAGACTCTAAAAGACGTTCAAAATGTTCCAAATTGGAGATGTATTCTTTTAAAACCTCTAGTATATTTTCTTTATTCTGTTTGAAAATAGGGGTCCACATATCAGGTGAACTTTTTGCCAGTCGAACAGTAGAGGCAAATCCACTCCCCGCCATTTTAAAAATAGCACGTTCATCTTTTTCTTTTTCAATTACAGTCTTTCCTAACATAAATGAGGAAATATGGGATAGATGAGAGACATAAGCAATATGCTTGTCATGTGCTTCGGCGTCCATCTCATGTATTTCCATATTCATATTCCTAAACCACTGAACCGCCCATTCCAGAAGATCAGGGCGCGTTTTATAGGTTTCACACAAAATCTGAGCTTGTTCCATAAATAATTCTGCAAAAGCAGCAGAAGGACCAGAAAATTCTGTTCCTGCAATTGGATGTGTTGCTAAAAATTGATTGCGTTTGGGGTGTAATTCTATATGCTTACATATAGCGGATTTCGTTGACCCGACATCTATTAATAAAGCATTATCATTAATCTGATCCAAAAGGGGAAGTGCCAAAGTAAGACATGCATCTACGGGAATCGCCATTAAAATAACGTCCATAGAGGCATAATTATCAACCTCAAGAGGATGGTCTATAATTCTTAAATTCAATGCTTCCTCCATGTGTTTTGGATTATTATCTTGTCCATAAAGACTTGCCCCAACATTGAATTTTTTTGCTGCTAAAGCAAAAGAACCGCCAATTAGACCCAAACCGATTACACCTATTTTCATGATTCAAAACGTTTTATTGCTTCTTCAATTGTGGCTTCTGGAACGCACAATGAAAATCGAATATATCCCTCCCCTTGACTTCCAAAAATAGTTCCTGGTGTGATAAAAACATATTGCTTCTGTAAAATTTTTTCGATAAACATTTCAGAATCTACCACTCCTTTTGGCAACTTTGCCCAAACGAAAAGACCAACACTTTTTGGATCAAATTTAGCTCCTAATTTTGTAGCTAATTTCTCAACCAACTTTCGGCGTTTACTGTAAATAGTATTCAGACTTTCAAACCATGAAACGTCTAGATTCAAAGCAGCGATTGCCCCTTGTTGAATTCCAAAAAACATTCCAGAATCCATATTGCTTTTTACTTTTAAAACGGCTTGTATTATTTCTGCTTTCCCACATAACATACCCACACGCCAGCCTGCCATGTTAAATGATTTACTTAATGAATTTAACTCTACAGCAACTTCCGTCGCTCCGGGGCGAGATAAAATACTTTGTGGTTTTTGAGTCAAAACAAAACTGTAAGGATTGTCATTTACTAATAAAATATTACGTGCTTTCGCCCAAGCGATTAATCGGTCAAAGGTTTCTGCTTGAGCTTCTGAGCCCGTTGGCATGTGGGGATAATTAATCCACATGATTTTTACTCGAGAAGTGTCCAGCGCTTCCAGGGCCTCAAAATCAGGTTGCCAATGGTTAGCAGCTGTTAAATTATACAATACAGGCTCTGCTTCCACAAGTTTAGTAACCGCAGCATAGGTGGGATATCCAGGATTAGGAAACAATACCTGATCCCCTTTATTTAAAAAAGTCATCGAAATATGCATGATCCCCTCTTTTGAGCCCATCAAAGGAAGTACCTCTGCATTAGGATCTAAAGTAACCTGGTAATGGTTTTGGTAAAAATCAGCAATCGCTGAGCGTAATTCTGGAAGCCCTTGATAGCTTTGATACATGTTCGCTCTGGGATGTTCCATTGCTATGGACAAGGCATTGACTACTTCCGGATGGGGTTCCAAATCGGGACTTCCAATACCCATATTGATTACAGGATGTCCTTGTTGAATCATCTGGGATACTTCTCGCAACTTACGGGAAAAATAGTATTCCTGAACACTTTCTAAACGCTTTGCAGTTGCTATCATCTTATGTGTTGGGCGTATTCGCCTAAAATTTTAAATTGTGATGCCATAATGGTAATTAACTTTCGTGCCTTATCGTAAAATTCGAATTCATCAAAAGTTACATCTACGAAAAAAGCATATTTCCCAGGGGTTTCAATCACAGGTAAAGATTGAATTTTGGTGAGATTGAGCTGACAATCGCTCATAACATTTAAGACTGCAGCCAAACTTCCACGTTGATGATCTAAGGTGAATTTTATAGCCGCTTTATTGATGTTTTTTTGAGAAACTAAACCTCCTTTTTTCTGAATAATCACAAAACGAGTTACATTATTTTTAATGGTTTGAATGGAAGGAGCTAATACTTCTAGGGCATATAAGCTTGCTGCTTCTTTGCTAGCAATTGCCGCTATTCCAGAAATCTTATGCTCTGATATACGTCGGGCTTCATCGGCCGTATCTTCTGCTTCTACCAGGCGAATGTGCGGATAGTCTTTGAAAAAACCTTTACACTGCAACAAAGCCATAGGATGTGAGTGCACTTCCTTAAGATCAGCAAAAGTTTGTCTCGGGAGGGCTATCAAATTATGATGGATACTAAGTGAATACTCGCCCACGATCTGAAGATCATTTTGATCAATCAGTGCGTAATTAGGAATAATAGATCCCGCAATAGAGTTTTCTATCGCCATCACCGCCTGATCAGCAGAATTATCCATCAGTGCATTAACGGTTGCGTCGAAAGTTTCGCATTCCATCAAAGACAAGTTCTTCCCATAGTAACTATTTGCTACCGCATGGTGAAAAGATCCTTTAACTCCTTGAATCGCTACGTTTGTGTTTTCTTTCATTTTTTCCAAAAAAAAAGTCCTGATAAATCAGGACTTTTTTTTTATATTATATTCTAAATACTATAAAGTCCTGTCTGCTTCCAAATAGAAGTAGTAAAAATTGTTGTAGTAAAAGAAAGTTGTATTCATAATAACTTAAATCTCAACAAAAGTAACATTGCTTTTGTCAAAAACAAATTTTTAGGATTTTTTTTATTTAAACTAGTTTAAATTTAATGCCTTTAAGGCTAATGTCATAAAAAATATTTTTAATAATCCCGGGTGAAGCCAAACAAATAAAATAAGGTATGACTATTGAAATTCAATAGATTAAAATACTTAATAAGAAATAGACACCTTTTCTCTCTCATATCGATTAATAAGAATCCTATTTATTTATGTCGGGTTATTTATGGATTTTAGTACTTTGAAACCAACTTTTAAGAATGAAAAATCTTCATCTTTATAACATTCTTATTCTCAATTTAGGGATGTTATGCATTAGCACATCTGGACCCCTGGGTCGTTTTATCCCTCTACCGCCTCCATTGATTATTTGGTTTAGAGCCATTGTTGCCTTTCTTGTTTTAGGGGCGTATTGTTATATGAAAAAAGAAAAGATTAGAATAGGATTTGCAAAAAACAGATACACTATAATTTATAGCGGGACCTTACTCTCCCTTCATTGGGTCACTTATTTTTTTGCCTTACAGTGGAGTGGTGTCGCTGTTGGGATGTTATCCATGTTTACTTTTCCTATCATCACCGTTTTTCTTGAGCCACTATTCTTTAAAACAAAACTCCACCCCATTCATTTGCTTTTTGGATTCCTCATTTTAGTTGGTATTTATCTGCTCGTCCCTGCCTTTGATTTTGAAACCAAACAAACCAAAGGGCTTTTTATGGGTTTATTCTCGGCTTTGGCCTATGCCCTTAGAAACTTGATTATTAAAAAAAGAACTGAAAAAATCAATGGCTCTTTACTAATGTTTTATCAAATGGGAATAACCATCCTTCTACTTTTTCCTGTGGTATTAATTTATCCAATTGACACCTTATCAGCACAAATTCCCTATTTATTATTTTTAGGCNTCGTGACTACTGCTATTGGACACACCTTGTTTCTAAATAGCTTAACCTATTTTACGGTTGCCACAGCAAGTATCATGAACAGNATTCAACCCATTTTTGGGATTCTCTTTGCTTTTTTNTTTTTAAACGAAATTCCCCCAGCCACTAGTCTTATTGGAGGAGGAATCATTTTANTAACCGTTATCATAGAAAGTTTACGATCCCGTAAGNTTTAAAAAAAACAAACCACTTATCTTTANATAAAAAAATAAATGTCGCTTCTTCTACAAAACGTTTCCAAAAGCTACGGTGCCGTAAAAGCATTAAAAGGACTCTCGGTTGAATTAAAAAAAGGAGAAGTGGTTGGCTTATTAGGACCCAATGGAGCTGGTAAATCTTCTCTCATGAAAATCCTAACAGGATATTATAAAGAGTGGGAAGGGGAAATTTCTTATGATGGCCTGGACTTAAAAATCGATTTGCAAAATATTCAAAAACAAATAGGCTATTTACCTGAAAACAATCCCTTGTACGATGAAATGTATGTGATAGAATATTTAAAATATGTGGGCAGTCTCTACAAGCTTAAAAATCCACCTTATAAAGAAACTCTTGAAAAAACAGGGCTTCTGGACCACCAACGCCATAAAATTCAAACACTTTCCAAAGGCTATCGTCAACGAGTAGGCTTGGCCGCTGCATTAATACACGATCCACAACTACTAATTTTAGATGAACCTACCACGGGTTTAGACCCCAATCAACTCGTCTCCATACGGAAGTTAATTCGCGAGTTGGGAAAAGATAAAACCGTCTTACTCTCCACCCATATATTACAAGAAGTGGATGCGCTTTGTGATCGAGTGATTATTATCAATAAAGGTGAAATTGTTTTAGATCAAGCTTTAGAAGAATTGCGAAATAAACAAGAACAAATTATTGAAGTGAGTTTTGATTACCGTATCGAAGTAGTTGCTTTGGAGAAACTTCCAAATATCCAAAAGGCAGTTAATACTCATGATTTTGATTACGAATTACATATCAAGGGAACCAAAGACATGCGCCCTTCCATATTTGATTTTGCGCATGATAATGGCTTAAAAATTTCAAACCTACAATTAAAGAATCAAAGTTTAGAGCAGTTGTTTAAAGAGTTAACCGTTTAAACCACACTAATCTGCACCTTGCGTGATATTATTAGTTTTTCT
>JGI20160J14292_10004737_pt1 | contig 10026 bp, 9 predicted proteins | sample COG_10_FD_14292 | JGI IMG/M metagenome (IMG submission 14292) | reverse complement strand
TATCATAAAACTGTGCTTGTTTTGGTAGGATATTATTAATCGCGGTTCCACCGTAACAAATACAACGTTTACGTTTTAAAAACGTCTCTAAAATGGAAATCATACGCAATACTTCACTATTGGTTGCGATGTTTTTGCCTTGTGTAGTTTCAGCATCGTCAACCGCTTGACGTAAAATGGCTAATTCACATTCTTGGAAACTCATTGATTTATTACATAACTCACTATTAAATTTACTCATTGTTATAATATATATAAAAATGAGATAATTATTTTTCATTCTTGGCATATTTAATCGCTTCGTTTAATGGAATAATAGTACTACGTAATTCTCCGAACATTTTTTCATAATTAGCAAGTTCTATATCTTGATTATAAAAGTTGAAACAAATGATTTGTATTCCATAATCCTTTAATAATGTATTAAATTCAGGATTACGTAACATACCAAGCATATTACCTTCAATATCTGGTAATACTAATTGTAGTTTTTTTGAATCTGTACCATTTTCATCAGAAAATACTGGATTTATATTTTGGTTCATTATATACGAATATCTATAATTCATGAATTGTGGGGTGCCGCTTTCTAGATTAACATATTTTCCCAAATTCATACAAGGTTCGCTATCACATACTGGATATTTATCATAATGAGGACTAGACGATTTGTCAATAATAACAACAACTTTACTCGCCAGTTTTTTGAGTGGAGTGAATGGAGAAACTTCGCCTTCATACAGACGATTTTTTATATTTTCATTAATAGAAGAAGCAATTGAGCGATATAAATTATTGGTTCCTGTTTTTACACGCATATGAATGAAACATGGATCAGTGGTGTTAGGAGTCGGCGACCGAAAGGCCTCTTCATTAATCACGGTTAGAATCTCACTTAACATAATCTTGTTTTGTGAATCCAATGATGTCGGGGATTCTTTACTACTAAATCCCACATATGGAATATCATCAATGTTATAAATTTCAAAATCCAAGAATCTACACCCTCTTAACAGTAAGTGTTTTACCATTTTTTTATTAATATAATTACCGGTAAAAGCACTATTACATGATGCCTTAATACAAACATCTTTTAATTTCAAATCATTATTATAGTTGAAACTACTTACACTAGGAATAGATGCTTTTTCTAGATTGACGAATTCCGCATTTTGTGCATTAACAATATTGTCCAAATCTTCTTGTGAATCTCTTTTATCAAGATCTGTCATGGGTTCATATTGTTGTAGACCAATACGTTGTTTAAACAAATACAGTAATACGACAATCGTAATCAAAACAATAAAAAGTATTGCTATTTTTTTCCAAAGTTTCATATTTATATTACAATGCGAAAAAAATATACAAAGGTAAAATTTAATATGATATAATATAATATATGGCAGGTGGATTACTAAATATAATATCAGAAGGAAACAATAGTGTAATATTAACAGGTAACCCTTCAAAGACCTTTTTTAAAGTAAAATATTCAAAATATACAAATTTTGGATTACAAAAGTTTCGTATTGATTATGATGGAACTCGTGATTTAAGATTATCAGAAGAATCCACGTTTAAATTCAAGATCAAACGTTATGCCGAATTGTTGATGGATACATATTTAGTTATAACATTACCTGATGTATGGAGTCCTATATACCATCCAGTGTCTTCCAATGATAATCACTGGACACCATATGATTTCAAATGGATTAAGAATATTGGCACACAAATCATACGTGAAATATCTATTACATGTGGTTCTCAATTATTACAAAAATATAGTGGTTCTTATTTGGAAGCAATGGTTGAGCGCGATTTTACACAAGAAAAGAAGAATTTATTTAATGAAATGACTGGAAACACCGAGGAACTTAATAATCCTGCCGCGTCATTTGGACGCGCGAATTGTTATCCATCTTCGTTTTATACAGAGTTCACGGGTGGTTCAGAACCCTCTATAAGAGGTCGTAATCTATATATACCTATTAATGCGTGGTTTACATTGGAAAGCCGTTGTGCATTTCCGCTTATATCCCTACAATATAATGAATTAGAAATTAGTGTGACATTGCGCTCTATACAGGATTTATTTCAAATACGTGATGTTGATGATATAGAAAACAATCATCCTTATATCCGCCCTGATTTTAATGAAGGCAAGCATCAAATGTATAGATTTTTACAGTCTCCACCGAGTCTATTTTTAAACAGTGAAAATTATGAAAATCAATTAAATGTATGGAATGCTGATGTTCATATGATTTGCACTTATTGTTTCCTCTCTAAAACCGAATCACAAGTGTTTGCCGCACAAGAACAATTATACTTAATAAAGGATGTTTTCCAATATGATTTTGATAATATTATAGGCACGAAACGTTTAAAACTCACCTCATCTAGTGGTATGGTTTCTAGTTGGATGTTTTATTTACAGCGTAATGATGTAAATATGCGTAATGAGTGGTCTAATTATAGTAATTGGCCGTATTATAATCCACCTTATGATATTCTAGAAGCCCCCGAGGAAATACCTACAAAATTTCAAGCAAAAACCGATGTTATGAACATACCTTATGGTCCATCCATCCATCCGAATGGAGATAGTAGTGGGTTTTATATTTCTGGTAATTTCAATGTGGAAAATGAGAAACATATATTACAAACAATGGGTATATTGTTAAATGGCGAATATAGAGAGAACACATTTACACGTGGTATTTATGATTATATAGAAAAATATACACGAACTCGCGGCTTTGCTAAAGAAGGATTATATTGTTATAATTTTTGTTTAAATACAAGTCCATTTGAATATCAGCCATCTGGTGCTATAAACATGAGTAAATTCAATTCAATTGAAATTGAAGTCTCTACCTATGTTCCAATTTTTGACGTACAAAATTCCAATTTCCAAATTATTTGTGATGATCAAGGAAATATAATCGGTTCTAACAAACAGAATTTTCGTTTATACGAATACAGCTTCAATTTACGTTTATTTGAAGAAAGATACAATATATTAAATTTTGTAAATGGTAATTGTAGTTTGATGTATGCACGTTAAATTACGTTGTATATTACACGTTTATATAATGAACAAATATATAGACATTATATAAATGACAGATAATAATTTAGATAATAAAGATGTGAAGGATATTAAAAAGATTATGTCAAAAATAGAAAAAGTATTTCAAGAAAAACAAGGGTTCTCAAAACTCTCATTATTTTCTGATGCTGTGTCAGAAAGTAATTTTGAAAGTATGGACCCTAATATTTTTTCTACAAGTTATGAATCTAGTCGTATAAATGAGAACCCTAATACTAATAATTCCGATAATATGATAGAAGGCTTTGAAAATCCAGGTTCAAGTATATTAGAGCAGCTATTTAAACCTATTAAAAACCCAAAAGACATTGCGGATCATTATTTTAATAATGAATTGAAAGAACAGAAATTGACAAAAGATGACCGCGAACCTAATGAAATTAAAAAATCAAAGAAAAACAAACACTGTGAGGCAACATACTACATGGGACAAGTCGTGCAACTCCGAAGTGAAGTTAAAAATGAAACGCCTACATATTATAAAATTAGTAAAAATGATATTAAAAAGCGAAAAGCCGATATAACACAACTACCTCCACTGGAAAACGACGAAGATGAGGCACCAATAAAAACTAATATTAATTATGATGATATTACCCCTGCTTCTGTGAGTTTTGAATTCACAAGTATTCCAAAATATATTTATTCATTGTTTATTTATTTGAATTATGGAATACAAAAAACGGTTGTCTATTCAGCAGAGGTTTTATCTACGGATTTTACCCAAACGGAACCTATGAGTGAAGAAGAGGAGAATGTGTTCAAAAAAACGCTGAAAAAAGACCAACAAATATTAATTGATAACGTGTATAAGATATTCAATATTTTAATGATAATATTTATTACATATAATTGGTTTTTTGTGTTTTTTTATAAAGATGAAAATAATAATATAATTAAATATTGTGAATTCAATCCAGAAGATGTAAATAAACGCGGGGATGTTGCCAGATTCTTTTTAGAATTTGGTTATTTTCCTTTTTGTGTATTTACAACATTTTTCATATACAAAGAACCCGGATTATTATCGTTCCCAAATATGAGTAATTTTATTGAGAGCAATGTGGTTCTCTTTATAGGATTATTTTCACTTATTTATTTTAATTTTGAGAAACTGAGTTATTTTGTTACAAAACTAACAAATGGACGCGATACATCATATATTATTTATTTTTTGACATTATTCGGTATTTTTGCCGGGACATCGGAGTCAAATGAAGAGTGGAATAAAACATTAGAATTCTACAATAAATATTATATAGGGTTTCTTGTTTGGATATTCCGTGCAATTATTTCACTGTTTATGTTACCATATGTAAATATTACAATCGGATTCTATTTATTATATTCATCCTTTTTCTCCATTTTTCATGACACATACATTACAAAGAAAGCATCAAATGTCTTTAATAACATCACTAACATGTTGAATATTAATACAAAAACGCCTGATGAATGTGAGTTTGATGATGATTGTATGACTACATATGAGAGTTTTATACGCATATGTAAACAAATTTACAATATGTTTATTAATAATTTCTCATTTGTAATAGTAATTACTATTATATTATCATCGTTTAATGAATTTTTTAGTATAAAAAATGAAACGCTTAGAATATCCAGTATTTTTAGTCTTGTTTTTATGGTCTTTCTCACAATAGTATTAAATATCAGTAATCCGTCAGCGAGTGGAGGAAATGATATAGCAAATGATGGTATGAAAATTGGTTCTTCTTTATATTATACTTTTATTTCACCCATATTAAACATTTTATCAATAATTATGTCACTACCATCAAGATTAACTAAAAGTATGGAGTAAAAGATCACCAAAAAATTAAAAAAATTGAATTATTTTTCACACTTTCCAATACTTGTATCTCAGATTCCCTTATTACTATGTCTGAATACGAAAACAAGAGCCATCGTAAAGGAAAGGAAAAGAACCTTACAAAGGATAAGTCCAAATTCAAGTATTCACAGAAGCATGTACGCACCACGGTTAGCAAGTGTGAAAAATTAACTAAACCTAAATACAAGGATAAACGCAAATAAAAAATATTAGCAAGTTGTTACACAACTATCCATTATATTTATACCAATAAAGAAGAGTTTAATAAAAATTGATTTTTTTTATTCCATAATATATTACTTCTCTGTAATTTATTATGTTGGATGTTGTGCTTGTAGTTGTAAATATTATTGGTTGGATTACATTCAATTTATCACAACGAACATCTAACACTAATATTGGTTATTGGGTAGATTCAGCAGAATATGACTATAATCCAAATGAAGAATTAAACTAAGTATATTCTAAAAAAAATATAAACATATTTTATTATTACTGATAATGAGCTCTAACAAGAAGGAACTTGAAAGTGAATTACTAACAATGAACCTGATTATAAATAATCTCTCTCTTCAATTAGAAAATGCCGAAAAAAGAAAAAAAGAATTGTCAATTGAATTATTAAAAATAGAAGTTAGAAGTGATGTTGAAAGAGAGCTACAAGTTCAAAGTAATGGGTTATCACAAGACCAAGTTACTGTATATTGTATGAACTAAGAATAATATGTAATTAATATAATATGTAATAAAAATAAAATACATATTATAAATATATGCCATATGGTTTGAATGCTATATCTTTTTGTGATTATGAACTAGAAAGTTTGTTTGATGANGAAAGAATCAGCGTATTCAATGAACCAAAAAAATATAATTATTCTAAAATGAATTATTTATCTCACAACACATATACTTTTTTGTTGCTGAATCGTAACGCAATCATCAATTTAATTAAACAAAATAGAAATGCATTATCTTATGTTTGTGCCAGCAGAGAACATTCACTATAACAAAGTATGGAGAAACATGTATACAAAAATACCAAATGTTGATACTACTAATGTAAGGTTTATCACGTCAATTGCTTCTAAATTATTTATCATTCGTGTAAGATGTATCCAATTTCTTACTATATTTATATTTCAATTTTTGTATAATATAATAAATATAAACTAATATAAATTTAAAACAACAAGACTTATATATGGGTAAAAAGAAGGATAATAAGACAAAAAAAGACAAACATTATCCATTAGTTTCTGTATGTACGCCTACATATAATCGCCGACCATTTATAAAAAATATGATACAATGTTTTTTGAACCAAACATATCCAAAATATAGAACACAATGGATTATTGTGGATGATGGCACGGACAATGTGCGCGATTTAATTGAAGAGGCGAAAATTCCTCAAATAGAATATTTTGAAATAGACAAAAAAATGAAGCTAGGGGAAAAACGTAATTTTATGCATTCCAAAGCCAAAGGATCTTATATTGTCTATATGGATGATGATGATTATTATCCACCAGAAAGAATAGAACACGCGGTTGAAATGTTACAAAAAAACCCAAAGGCACTATGTGCCGGTTCAAGCGAACTTTATATTTATTTTAAACATATAGAGAAAATGTATCAATTTGGACCATATGGACCGAATCATGCTACAGCGGGAACATTTGCTTTCAGAAAAGAGTTGCTTAGTATTACACATTATAATAATGATGCATGCTTAGCAGAAGAAAAGGAATTTCTTCATAATTATAGTATTCCATTTATTCAATTGAATCCATTGAAAACCATTCTAGTTTTTTCACATAACCAAAATACATTTGATAAGAAAAAATTACTAAATAATATAAATCCTACATATGTAAAAGAGTCTAATAAAACAATAGATATGTTTATTACTCAACCACATGAAGAAGAAATAAAAGATTTCTTTGTGAATCAAATTGACGAATTATTGAAAAATTATGCGCCAGGAGAACCAAATATGAAACCAGATGTATTNAAGCAAATGAAGGAATTAGAAATACAGAGGAAAAAAATAGAAGAAGAACAACTAGCTAAAATGAATCAAATGAAACAAGTCCAGACAATTACCACGAAAAATTCCGATAACGATAATGTTCAACTAACTATACATGATGCTGTTAATATTATGAATAAACAAAACAAGGAAATCATTGAATTGAAAAAAAAAATAAATGAGCTAGAAATACAAATGAAAAACAAATCAGACGAACAAAATTAATCTAGTTCATTAAATTCTTCTAACTCTCTTTTACAACTTTTGTCCATATATTTATAAATTCGTTTTATATCTAATTTATTGATATTTTCGTTGACAAATGTTTCGTCAAAAACACTCTGTTTTTCATAAAGTTGAGTGCCCACTTTATTTCTTATTTCCTGGAAAAAAGAAAATAAATCCTTTTTATCTAGATTTAATTCTTGACACATATGAAATATAAATTGTTGATTGTTATACTCTGTTGAATATTTTGTTAATACTTTTGTAAATCGTATCTCATCAATCTCTGTATTTATATGGTGTTTATTATCATGTAACAAATTATTATTATAAAATGTCTTAATAAGAGAACTCATTTCATTGAACTGCCATATTTGATGTTGAAATGTTATTCTGTCAATATAATCCCCGTAACAAAAATTATCCAATAATTTTAAATAAAGACCAAGATGTTTTTTATTTGAAATAACATCTACCATATTCTCATGATACAGTAAACTAACAATTGTTCGGTCATTTTCATTTAATAATTTTTGATGGTCTTCAAAATTAACAGGTTCTAGAAATAATTTTTTTGTTACTTCTTTGGAATCTTCCATACACGACTTATTATGTAATATATTTTCCACAAACTCATTTGTTAATAACTTATTTTTTTTGAGCTTTTCTATGAAGTGAATCTTTCGTAAATCTCCTTGTATATATTTTACTACATTTTTTTGTATTTTCACACCACAAGAACTTATAACTGTGTTTAACAAGCTCTGTATTTGTTCATTGGTTGGTAAAGGTAATTCAAATACATTACATACTTTCATAAGTTCTCGTATTTTTTTATCTGCCAATTTATTTCCTATACAAATAATTGGATTCTTTGTTTCGTTTTCTAATTGCTGCTTTTTTGTCTTCTTTTGACGTATAAGTTTTATCAGACTTGCGATTCCTCCTTTATCGCCATTATTCATACCATCTATTTCGTCCATTACTATTGCGATATTCTTCTTCTTTTCTTGCATCATTGTCAATACATTACATTTTGATATATTATTGCTTGTTATTGTGTCAATTAGTCCTTTATTTCTTACATCTCCTGCGTCATACCATATTGAATCATAATCAAGTTCTTTTAATATAGATTTCACAAACTCCGTTTTCCCGCTTCCAGGAGAACCATATATATAAAAACCTTTCTTGAAACTCAATTCATGACATTTATTATGAAAATCCAACAATATTTTTTTTATTTGGGTTTTTATTTTTTCGCGATTTAATATAGTGTTAATAATGTCCCATTGTATTAATGTCATAAATATTATAATATATAATATATCATAATGTTTTATATGCTTACAAACGAATTACTTAGCAAATGAACTGAAATCCGCTGTACGCGGTAGGAATTCTGATGCGGGTCTGTTTTTCAATTTACCATTATATGTATATGGGTCTAATGGACTACGACTCTGGGTATTATAACCTGAACCCATTGGTGCTCCATAAGTTCCGCTATTACCACCATAAATTGAACCTTGTCCAGTTGAACCGGATGTGTTGTTTATTTGTGCGCCGCCCTGTCCGAGATCACGAATTAAACCCGCTGTTCCTGTGGCCAAATTACCTCCAGCATCTAATCCGGTTTCCAATACATCGCCCGCAATATCAAGCCCACCTTGAACTGTATCTTTCGCTAATCCCACTCCCCCTTGAACTGTATCTTTCGCTAACCCTGCCGCACCTTGAACTGTATCCTTTGCTAATCCAGTCGTTCCTTTAACGGCTTGTGCTGATAAACCCATTGTATTATCTATCACTGACTTGGCTCCTGCTCCTGCTGATTTCAATAAATCAGATGCGGTATCAAGTGTTTTACCATATGCCCCGCCCAACTCACTTCCAGTTTTACTATTTACCATTGACTTTCCATTTGAGTCTTGTGTTCCATTTCCGCCATTTCCTCCACAATTATTGCAATTACCTCCACTAGGACATGAAGGGCAGGCAGGACATACAGGTGGGACAACTTGTGTCTTCAACATATAGTCTTCTGAAAAGTGTACTGGCATTGATCCACTGGTATTCCAATACCAATACCATTTGTAATAATCATCCATACTTCCTGGGATATCTCCGCTTGGACCTGACCCACTTTCTTCTCCTTCTTCATCTGATTCTTCTTCTTCTTCTTCTTCTTCGCCTTCCTCTTCCCCGTCTATATCTTCTTCTTCTTCTTGCCCAGGACCTGTATATGAATTAAGTTGTGTCCCATTGAAACGGACAACCCCAATTAAACCATACAAACCATTGGCTTTTCTTCTTAATGTACATATTGCCGCTCTAATGCCATTTTTCAAATATAAAATTAGATTTCCATCTAAAAGATCAGGATATACATAACTAAGTCGAAATGAGAAACTATCAACAATTTCTTGTGGTATTATTTCTTCTAGTTTTACTCTATTATTCGTATCAGTGCCAGCATGACGAGTTATGGTTAATCCACTGTCATTGACCTTCGGAATTTCAATCATAGCTAATTTATACTCTCCAGCTACAGCTCCAGCTTCTTTCACTAATAATGTACCACTAGTATAATGATAAAATACATTTGGCCGTATTTGATGGATATCCACACCTTTAAATTCTACATTTGCTGTTACATAATTGTTTGAGACTTGACCCGATGTAAAGGATGTTACTGGGTCTTTATATACAATATCTTCAAATCCTGAGGGGGAGTTGGCGGAGGAGGAGGAGGAGGAGGTATTTCCTGTATATGAGTGTGATTTCATATCAATT
>JGI20160J14292_10004736_pt1 | contig 10027 bp, 8 predicted proteins | sample COG_10_FD_14292 | JGI IMG/M metagenome (IMG submission 14292) | reverse complement strand
GGGATATCAATCATATTAGGTGTGGACATTGGGTTTCTCCACTAAATGGCTGATTTAATACTGTGACTTCCAAGAAACTTTTGCAAAGATTTATAGTGCAAGTCTAAATGTAAATATCCTTCGGTTTCATTGCACCTCTTTTACAATAATGGATTATATTGACAGTTGCTGCCTAATTTAGGCAAGCTTTCGTTAATCACATTACTGCTCTTGAGGAAAAAAAATTGGTTGAGCCTTTATCATCAAAACTAAGAAGGCTGCTGAATGGGCCTGACTTGATTATGGCGCCAGGAGTCGTTGATGCGCTTAACGCACGTTTAGTCGCGGAGGCTGGTTTCGAGGTTATTTACATGACTGGTGCAGGTACAACAGCTGCACGCCTCGGTATGCCAGACGTTGGGCTTTTGAGCGTGACAGAGATGGCTGATAATGCGGGCCGTATCGTTGATGCCTCCGGCTTGCCTCTGATTTCTGACGCTGACACCGGTTATGGTGGGCCTGTCAATGTTTTCCGGACAGTGTCTTTATTTGAGAAAGCTGGTGTTGCAGGGATCCATATTGAAGATCAAAATTGGCCAAAACGTTGTGGGCATCTTGCTGGTAAAACACTTATCCCAGCTGATGAAATGGCTGCAAAGATTAACGCAGCGTGCGATGCCCGTAATAACAAGGATTTTTTGATTATTGCTCGAACTGACGCTTTGGCGCTCGACGGGCTAAGCGCTGCTTTGGACCGTGCAAAGCTTTACGAGGAGGCAGGTGCGGATGTTATTTTTGTAGAGTCACCTCGAACCGCTGAAGAAATCGAGGCGATACCAAAAAACTTGTCGAAGCCGGCACTTTTCAACATGGCGTCGAGCGGTAAAACTCCGTTTTTATCTAGAGAGGAAATCGCCGATTTTGGCTACAAGTTGGCTATTTATCCCAATTTTGCAATGCTGGCGGCAATTCCATCAGTAAGACATTATTTGGCGGAACTCCATGACAAGGGTTCGGTGTCTCATATCGTAAATGACATGGCCTCTTTTCAGGATTTATTCAATCTAGTTGGAATGGATGAAGTCAAAGAAATGGAAGAGCGTTACTCTGTCGACAGAAAAGCGCGTGTTGATTTTTGAAATCAGACATAATTAAGGTCTTGATTGCGTCAGTACTTGGTTTTTAGCAAAGGGAGAATACATATGAATAAAATCAAAACATTTGCCGTTATGTTACTCAGTAGCATTATTTTGTGGGGATCAGCCAATGCTGCTGACTGGCCATCAAAGAACGATAAAATTACAATTGTTGTTCCTTTTAAATCTGGCGGAAGCACTGATAGACTTGGACGAAGTATAGCACAATATCTGCCTGAGTATTTGAATGGAGCAGCGGTTACCGTTGTTAACAAACCTGGAGCTTCTGGGGCGGTTGGTGCGTCATGGTTTCTTCAACAGCCTGATGATGGGTCAACGTTTCTCGTAACTCACGCTGTTCCCTATCTTGCAAATAATATCCTGTTATCAAACCTGCCTCTCAAGTGGTCAGATTTTGAATTTATTAATGTTCAATGGCCACAAACTTCACTGCTTTTTGTGAACAAAAATGAGCCGTACAAAACAGCTAAAGAGTTGTTTGAGACTATTCGGAATGAGCCTGGTAAGGTGTCGGCATCGATTTTACAAGGAAGCGGTGCACACCTGCAGCTTCTATTGATGATGGACGCTTTGAAAATACCTCGGAGCAATGTGCGTTGGGTGACATTTCAAGGTGGTGGACCACAACGCTCTGCAGTCGCGGGNGGTAACGTAACCTTCACACTGACTGCAGCAAAAGGATCAAAAGGAATAGCTGACAAAATCACTCCTTTGGCAATTAATTCTAAGGAGGGTCACTCTGCCTTTCCTGGAGTACCTCATTTAAATACTGTTTTAAATGCTGAATACGGTGTCACTGTACCTCCTGTTGCAAATACATTCGCGTCATTTATTAGCAGCTCTGCTTTTGCAAAAAAACATCCGGAACGTTTCAATATTTTAGTGAATGCATATCGCGAGATGTTGGAATCAGCTGATTATAAGGCGGCAGTAAAAAAGGGGTCGCTTGGAGCAGTCTGGACTGGACCAAAACGTTCAAAAGAAATTTTAGACGAAGGATTCCAAACCATGAAACAGTACTCTGATACGTACGATAAATAAATAATGGGTCGGGCTTAGCGTTGCGTTAAGCCCGATTTTGACCCGATCTGAAAGGGCTTCGAATGAAAGAAAATTTGTTGAAGAGAACAGATTTCGGTCATGCCACATTTGTTGTTTTCGTTATTTGCTTTCACGTGTGGTTCTTAATTGATGTATGGGGTGTGTCTTCACGAATTGAACACCTGATGTTTGTCGCACCGCTAGCCTTTGTTGCTTTTGGACTCGGAGCATTTATATTAATCTCATTGTACAAAAGCTTGGACTCTCAAACATCCCAAGTAAATCCCAAGCCGATAGATATTCGGATACCGCTAATCATGTTTGCGTTGTGCGCGTATCTTGTGGGGATGGTTTTTGTGGGTTTTGATCTGTCGACCTTTCTTTTTCTTTCCTGTTCATTGTGGTTGATGGGTGAGCGTCGACTGTGGGTAATCTTTTTTTACTCTTTCGCCTTAACAGTATTTTGTGTTTTTGGACTCCGCGAAATGGTCTCACTGCCTGTCCCAACCTTCTTTTTTGCTGAGACTTAATTGATGTTTAATGTCGAGGCATTACACGGCGCTACTTCTCTATTGACTAATGATGTTGCCGCCTGGCTTGTTGTGCCACCGGGAATGTTGATTGGTTTAATATTTGGAACAATACCTGGCCTATCTATATCAATAGGGATGGCTATTTTTTTGCCGCTTACTCTTCACATGGATTTTTTGCCGGCAATCCTATTTTTGACCGCAATTTTCACAGGTGGTGGCTTTGGGTGCGCTATTCCTGCCATTTTAATGAATATTCCGGGAACTTCAGCTTCTGTAGCAACTACCTTTGATGGTTATCCCATGGCAAGGCGCGGTGAACACAACAGTGCGCTGGGTACCGCATTAGTCGCCTCAGTAATTGGTGCTGGGTTTAGTTACGTAACGCTACTCCTTTTTATTGGGCCTATCGCCAACCTTGTTCTAAAGCTTGGTCCGTCGGAAATGTTTCTTGTTTCTCTTTGGGGAATGTCTCTCATTGCAATTTTGCAGGAAGGTTTTTTTAGTCGAGGGCTGTTAGCTGGTGTCTTTGGTCTATCTATTGGTCTCATTGGAGTCAGTGACCTTGGCGTGTTTAGAGGAACTTTTGGGAGTGTTTATCTGTTTGATGGTGTTCCAGCCATACCGGCATTGATTGGAATGTTTGCGGCCTCAGAGCTTTTCAACTTAATCAGTGATAAATATCTAATCATCGATGAACAAAAAAGAAAAATGAACCTTTCCGAGATACTCGCAGGGATGAAGAAAGCGTTAAATTACCCTCTAGTGATCCTTCGTGGTGGAGCTATTGGCACTATTATTGGTGCTATTCCTGGAGTGGGGTCCTCAGTTGCAAACCTTGTTTCTTACGCGTCAACGAAACGACAGTACAATAAAGATAAAACCTTTGGTAAAGGGGACCAGCGTGGAGTGATTGCATCTGAGTCTGCAAACAGCAGTTCGGAAGGTGGGTCTATGGCCACACTATTAGCCTTGGGTATACCAGGAGGAGGAGGCACAGCTATAATGCTTGCTGCGTTCGCTGCGCATGACGTCACAGGTGGCCCAAGGTTTCTCTCCCAAAATACGGATGTAGTCTATGCAATTATACTAGGTAACCTTGTGCAGGTAGGGTTGCTTGCTATAATGGGGTTGGCGTTTATTTTTCTTGCAAGTTCCATTGTAAAAGTGCCGTTACGGTTCCTAATTCCAACGGTAATGGTTATGGCCCTTTTAGGCTCCTATGCTCATACAGGTAATATGGTCGGCCCGGCCACCGTGGTTATTTTTTCCATAATTGGATGGGTCATGCGGCGTTATAATTATCCAGTGGCAGCAACAGTTATTGGAATACTTCTGGCTAATATGGTTGAGGGTGAGCTTCTCAGGAGCTATCAACTCACGAGTGGGAGGTTATTCTCATACATTATTGATCGGCCCATGACGCTTTTACTTTTGGTTATTTTTTTAATATCGCTATCTGTTCCGTTAATACGAAAATTTTATGAACAAAAAATGCTGGAAACAAAGAAGAGGCTCTCTAAATGACCCCAAGGACGATTGTTGATAAAATTTGGGATGATCATGAAATACTTGTTGACCCTGTGAGTGAAGAATCCCTCCTATATGTTGACAATCTTTTTCTAACTGACTCATCCTCATTTCATGCTTTTGACCAATTGGAAAAAGAGGGTTTTACTGTCCGCCGACCTAAGCAGATATTTGGGGTGCCTGACCATTTTGCGTCCAGCATGAGCCGCAAGGTATTAGATATAACCGACCCTGACAGAGCAGCGCGTATCGAAGATCTCGAAAAGTATTGTAAAAAATGGGGTATCAATCACTTTGGTCTTGAGGACCCACGCATGGGAATCACTCATGTTGTAGGGCCTGAACAGGGTATAACACAGCCAGGAAAGATTGTGCTGTGTGGTGACAGCCACACGTCTACTCATGGTGGCCTTGGAGCGCTTGCATTTGGAATTGGGGGGCAGTCTGGCCATGTGCTTGCGACACAGTGCCTGTGGCAAAAAAAGCTAAAACAAATGCGCGTAACGGTTGCTGGCAAACGACAGCCACTAATAACAGCAAAAGACATTGTGTTATCAATCGTTTCAACAATTGGTGCTGGTGGAGCATTTGGTCATACTATTGAATATGCAGGAGAAACGATCACTTCATTAAGTGTGGAAGAGCGGTTAACAGTTTGTAACATGACAATTGAGGCAGGGGGTAGAGCTGGAATTATAGCGCCAGATCAAGCAACTTTTGATTATTTAAATGGTCGAGAATTTGCACCAAAAGGAATGACTTGGAATAAAATTTTGGAGTATTGGAAAAATTTACCAACTGACCCAGGTGCCGTTTTTGACACTGAAATTGTGCTAGATGCAGAGAATATCGAACCCATGGTTAGTTGGGGAAACACTGCTGAAGAAACTTTACCAATTTCTGGCTTCATTCCTGATCCAGCGTTGGTCGAGGATGCTGATCGCAGAGAGAGTTTAAAACGTGCTCTTGATTACATGGGCTTAAACCCCGGTATGAAAATGATTGATATTGAGATTGATCAAGTTTTCATAGGCTCTTGTACTAATGGACGACTCGAAGACCTTCGAGCTGCTGCTCAAATTGTGAAGGGTTACAAAGCGGCAGTCCCAGCGCTGATCACGCCTGGCTCCAATTTGGTTCGCGCTACCGCTGAGGCAGAGGGGTTAGACCAAATTTTTAAAGACGCTGGTTTTAAATGGGGGGAGGCTGGTTGCTCCATGTGTGTAGGCATGAATGGGGATGTTGTGGGTGCTAATAAGCGATGCGCTTCAACCTCAAATAGAAACTTTGTTGGCCGGCAAGGTGCCGGAAGCAGGACACACTTGCTTAGTCCTGTAATGGCAGCGGCGGCAGCTATAACGGGCCGTTTAACTGATGTGAGGGAATTAACAAAAAACATGGAGTTTATCTAATGAAATCTTTTAAACTCCATGAAGGTTTGGCATTTCCACTCGACGCCATCAACGTGGACACTGATCAAATTCTTCCCGCCAGGTTTTTGCAAAAACGTCGTTCAGATCCTAATTATGCTACGTATTTATTTCATGACCTTCGGTTTGATAAAGACGGCTCTGAAAAAATAGATTTTCTCCTAAATGACCCGATCTATAAGAATGCCACAATCATTGTTGGAAATTCTAATTTTGGAGGAGGGTCGTCCCGAGAAGCTGCAGTTTTTGCTCTTGAAGCATTTGGTATAAGAAGTGTTATCGCACCTAATTTCGGCGATATATTTTTTAACAACTGCCTTAAGAATGGGATTCTACCCGTTGTTTTACCGAAAACAAAAACTGACCAATTACGCACTCTGCTTCACAATAATCCAGAAAACAATTTAACTATTGATTTAGTCAAACAGACACTATCCTACGCTGGTGATATTTTCGACCACTTTAATATAAACCCCACTGCAAAGCACAATCTAATGATGGGACTTGGTCAGATCGGGTTAACAATGAAACACTCTAAAGTCATTGATGATTTTGAGTTGGAATATCGAGCGAACATTAGGGCAAAATAAAGAGGGTGTCTGCCTCCGCCATATGCAAGGCCTGATTATAATTAATTTTTCTGGATTCAGGTAATCTTGCCCCACATTTTACCCCACATAAAAATCAGGGTTACTGAGGCCAGTTTTCTGTCAGCTTTGGACTTTGTTGAAGGGGGTGGGGCCGCAGGACGCAGGAGCTTGCGCCTCGGAGGGCCGGTTTACTTGATTGGTTGGTAGATTTGATTGAATAAGGTTTTAAATTTATTTCCTTGCAGATAAGCTTTGCTTGCCCTTTCCAAAGTTCACTCCCCAAGAGGAAGCTCACTAATGCAAGACAGACCCATTAACCAGCTCATATTAATGACCGACGAACACACGCGGAAGGTTCTTGGATGCTACGGCAATAAGATTGTCAAAACGCCCCACATCGACAGCCTAGCGCGTGAAGGAACATTATTTGAAAACGCCTATACAAATGTGCCTATTTGCGTGCCAGCCAGAGCTTCTTTTGCAACAGGAGATTATGCGCATCGTTCACATCATTGGGATAACGCCACACCCTATTTTGGCACACCCAGCTCTTGGGGTAACGAGCTACAAAAAGCCGGTGTCACAGTCGGGTCAATCGGCAAGCTACACTACCGGAACTCAGATGACGACGTGGGGTTGGATTTTCAGAAGATACCAATGCATGTAGTCAACGGGACTGGTGATGTTCTGGGCTGCGTTAGGGAACCTTTACCAAAGCGCTGGAAGTCTTTGTCTATGGCTGAAAAGATTGGCCCGGGGGAGACTGACTACAATATTTATGACCGTCAGGTAGCAACTGAAGCGATAGAGTGGTTAGCCACGGATGGTAAACAAAAGAAGCCTTGGGTGTTGTTTGTATCCATGGTAGCGCCACATTTTCCGTTGATCGCACCGCAAGAATTCTACGATCTCTATGACAAGCTTGGTCTGATGCCTACAAAACCCCGGGAGTCCCCAGAGCATCCTTGGCATCACGCNATGCGNAATTGTCAANTCATGGATAACTTTACCTCAGAGCGAACAAGGGTTGCNCTGGCATCCTATTACGGGCTGGTCACGTTCATTGATGATTTGATTGGCAAAATTTTAGGAGCGGTGGAACAAAACGGTCTTGGCGACAACACACAGATTTTCTACCTCAGCGATCACGGTGATAATATTGGTGAACGCGACCTTTGGGGCAAATCGAACTTCTACGAAGAATCAGTTGGCATACCCTGTATTATAAAAGGGCCGGGAATTCCCGTGGAGAAAACTGTTAAAACACCAGTTTCCCTGATTGATGTCTGCCCAACGATACTAAAAACCGCCGGCATCACCCTAGAGGCAAAGCCGGGCACATCACTAGTCGATCTGGCAAACGCAGAAGATAATCTTGATAGATTGGTTTTCTCTGAATATCACGCTGTGGGATCAGCAACTGGTGCTTTTATGATCCGCAAAGGACAGTGGAAATTGATCTATTATGTATCAATGCAGCCGCAGTTATTCAATTTAGCTGATGACCCTGAAGAATTGCATGATCTTGGTGCCAATCCAAAGCACGAGGGTATACGCAGACAATTGGAAGCCGAGCTTCGGTCAATATGTGACCCGGAGGCAGTAGATGCTATGGCTAAGGCCGATCAGATGGCTATCGTGAATGCAAATGGTGGCATAGAGGCCGTTGTCGCAAAAGGCGGATTTGGTGCTACACCTCCTCCCGGGGTTAATGCAGAATTCGTGAACCAAAAATAACAGATTTAAACGCTCGCTCCAGAGCAGCGCGGACCGGGGGTTACTGTGGACGTTTCTCAGTCAGCTTTGGACTTGATTGACGGGGATAGGGCGTAGGATGGTCGGGCTTGCGTCCTCGGTTGCCAGTTTACTTGATTGGTTGGCGGATTTGATAAAGGATAGTTTTGTTGCAATTATTGCCCACTCAATTGTGTGGCAATATATCACTGCGAATTGTTAGTGGCATTTGCTGACTGGTCGCATTACACAAACTTTCCAAGAACGCACAAGCGTGCGCTTTTGTGAAATGGCAAGCAAAGTTTTGCTAAAGCTTTTTTTGCTTTGTCGTTACCTGTATATCGGTAGCAAAAACTTCCGACATCAAACTAGATGAGGACCTAGTGATGACTGTTATAAACACTAATGTTGGTGCGCTAATGGCGCGCACCTATGCCGCAACGTCGGCTTCAAGAACTGAAACTTCCATGGAACGTTTGTCGTCAGGTTTGCGCATCAATGGTGCAGCTGATGATGCCGCTGGTCTGGCTGTTGCTAATAAAATGCAGAGCCAGCTCAAGGGTATCAAAATGGCAGTTCGCAACTCTCAGGACGGCATCTCTCTTGTCCAGACTGCTGAGAGTGGTATGGGTGAGATCTCAAACATGATCTTGCGTATGCGTGAACTTGCTGTGCAAATGGAAAACGGTATTTACACATCTAAAGACCGCGACAATGCACAGCTTGAGGTCAATGCCCTTCTCCAGGAAATTGATAAGATCGCAAGCAACACACGTTTCAATGATGTAAAATTGCTTGACGGTGCCTATGACCAAACCATTCGTGCCGGCAATACTAACGCAGAAACCATCAGAGTTTCTATCGATGCACTCACAACTGCCGGCACTGCAAAAATCACAGAATTTGCATCAGAAAATGCAGTTGCTCATACGGGTGCGACTGTTGGAACTGGGGGAACAGAAGATTACAATAATGGCGTTGAAGCGACGGCTTATGACCTAGCATTTCAAGCAGGCCATTTTAATCTCAGTGATGACGGAGCAGACGGGACAGATGCTGATGGTTCGGACACTGACATTACTGTTCGCAATGGCAAGAGTGTAAAGATAACAACAAGCGTATTCAGCTCAGCCTTTAAAACTTTGTATGCAAATGACGGATTGGGAACGTTTACATTGGAACCAATCGTGGCAGGTACACATACGAATGTACAGGAGACCTTTCCGTTTGATAAATATGATACACAAGCAGAGGTCGAGGATTATTTTGATATAGATGCAAAAACTGGAACTGTCACTCTTGCTGCCACAAACGAAGATATTGTGGTTGGTAAATTAGATTGGTATGACGGCACACAAGATCTCAGTGGAGACAGTAGTATTGATGCGGCTGACCGTCTCTTAGCTGCCCAGTTAAATTTCTTTTCATTCAAAGTTGTTTATACAGCCCGAGATGGCACAACGCATAAAGAGACAATTAACCTCAGTGTAACGGAGGACACAGCGACTACGCTGAACCAGGTTAGCGTTGAAAATATAGAAAAAGCCACACGCGCTGTTGAAACTCTGGACAAGGCTTTGGAGGAGGTGTCATCTGCCCAAGCGAAGCTTGGTGCTATCCAGAACCGTCTTCAGCACAATATTGACAACCTTTCTAAAGGGGCAATGTTAACTGAGCAATCAGTTGGGCGTGTTATTGATGCGGACTTTGCTACTGAGACTAGCAATCTCTCCAAACAACAAATCCTGAACCAGGCGGCTACGGCGATGCTTGCCCAGGCAAATCAATCTAAGCAGTCTGTCCTAAGCTTGTTGCAATAAGCAGCAGCAAAGGACAGCACTAAATGCCATTACGGCGGTATAAATAGTTTGGCATCTTTCAAACCACTGGGTTCAATTTTGATATTGTTACTGCTGAGCAGCTAATTTGTATTCTTCATGAATTGCGTGCATTTGAATTTGAACGGTTTTTTGGCATGGGAATTGCGGTCGATTTTTGTGATATTACTGCCTCAAGGCCTGGGCTTGACGGCATTG
>JGI20160J14292_10004727_pt1 | contig 10038 bp, 10 predicted proteins | sample COG_10_FD_14292 | JGI IMG/M metagenome (IMG submission 14292) | reverse complement strand
TTAATCACCCAAACAGGTTCCGGACGAGCTTCCCAATGAGTGTCAGTCAAGATTTGCAGCAATTATGCCAAGCCCAAGGCACGGCTCAAATTTCNGTGAGCAAAGCGGGCATCTTGATGTTTGATCAANGCCCTATGAGTACGCCGGTCGATGTCTATGCGGTTCAAAAAGGCATTGTTTCGATCCTGATCGGTATCGCCGAGGCGCGCTACTTTCTAGAGCGNGTCGATGCAATGAATCACATCTTGGATCCCGAATGGACCCAACTCACAAAACCCGATGAAGCAAGTCTGACCGTTGAAATTTTAATGAACATGACAACCGGCATGAATGATCAGCTGCAAAAGCAAGGCCAGATCGGAAAAGACTGGTTTTATAACAACGTCGCGTACCAGCAGCTCAAAACCGCACTCACGATTCAAACGGGACTTGAACTCAACGCTTTAACGCAAGCTTGGCTCTTCGAGCCATTAGGCATCACAGACGCCAACTGGGTCACGCGGGCCAAAGACGCAGATGGGCACGCCTTCTCGGCGTTGCAGACGACGGCCCAGTCTCTGCGCAAAATCGGCGAGGCATTGCTCAAAGACCAACTGGTTGACCCCTATTATCGCGCAGCGCTCGGCACGCCCAGCGAGAGTACCAACCCCGCCTGGCACCTGCTCTGGTGGAACAATCAAGCGCCGATCCACATGCGCCCGGGGTCTGATCAGGTCTATCCAAAGCCCTTACTACCGCACGCCCCTCAGGATCTCATCAGCGCACGCGGCGCCGGCGGACATCACCTCTCCATTTCGCCAAGCCTTGATCTGGTGGTTGCCCAGACCATGGACCCTGCCGCCACGCGCCCGCCCAAACACGCCAATCAACAGGCCTTCTGGGACTTGATCCAACAGCTATAACCCGCCGGCTGACGAGCGCCTTAAACCCGCCGAATAACGAGGGGGTTTACCCGGGCTGTCGTTGTCGCAAAATCTGAGATTATGCTAGCCTCTGCCCTACCTTCACCGTTCGCCGGAGTCAAAAATGGATCTCACGTATGGTCCCGAGTACAACGCCTTTCGCGCAGAGGTCAAAGCCTTTGTCGCCGCCAATATTGACGAGCAGCCCAAGCCCGGCGATGGCCCTCGTAGTCCGGCCGTGCGAGCCTGGCAAGCCAAACTGATCGCCAATGGCTACCACTGCGCACCATCCCTGAGGCTTACGGCGGCTATGGCGCCGAACCCGACATCATCCGCTCCAGGATCATTGCCGAAGAATTCAGCGCGGCCCAAATGAACACCGGATTCAGCGGTCAAGGCATCAGCATGCTGACGCCCGTGCTCTTGGAACTGGGCACCGAGGCGCAAAAACAACAATTTATTCGCAAAACCATTCATGGCGAACTCATCTGGTGCCAGGGTTATTCCGAGCCCGGCGCGGGCAGTGACCTTGCGAGCCTCACAACCAAAGCTGAGCTCGATGGCGACGAGTGGGTGATCAACGGTCAGAAAATCTGGACGAGCACGGCACAGATCAGCGATTGGATATTTTGTCTGGTCCGAACCGAGCCCGAAGCACCTAAACACTTAGGCATCTCCTTTTTATTGTTTGAAATGAACACGCCGGGGATCGAGGTCAGACCGCTGGTCGATATGACGGGCGCCGCCAATTTCAACGAAGTTTTTTTTACAGACGTCCGGGTTCCAAAAGATCAGATCGTCGGGCAACGGGGGCAAGGCTGGCAGGTTGCCAACGCGATCTTAGGTCACGAGCGGGGCTCTTTAGCACCACCGGACGCCGCCATGTCCCGACTCAACGGCGTCATTCGTTTGATGCAACAAGAAACCATTGGTGGCGAGCGCGCCATCGACAACCCTGTTTTCAGAGACCGCCTGATGCGACTACAGGGCCGGGTGATGGCCATGCAGTACAACGATATGCGGTTGTTATCGGCGCGCATAAATAAAAACCAAGACACCAAACTGGCAGGCATGGTTGTCAAACTGATCGGGACGGAACTGAGACACGAGATCGAATGCCTCGGCATTGACGTCTTAGGCGAAATCGGCCTGAGCTATGGCGACAATCCCTATCTTCGGGGCAATGGCTCTTGGCAATATCAATATATGTACTTCTTAGGCTTGATCATTGGCGGCGGCACGTCCCAGATTCAAAAAAACATCATCAGCGAACGCGGCCTTGGCATGCCCAAAGAACCCAAACTCGCAGCATCGGGGGCATAATGGAATTCGGACTCTCTCAGGAACAAGTACTCCTTCAAGACAGCATCACGCGCTACTTAAAAGACCAAGTGCCCCTGGATAAGGTCCGCGCGGTGGCCGAAGACCCTGGACTAGATCAATCGGTTTGGCATGGCCTAACAGAGCTTGGCCTGGCCGGCCTCATCATCCCGGAGGCCCATGGCGGCGTCGGTTTAGGCCTGCTCGAGGCGGTCGTGGTGGGTGAAACACTGGGCTATCATGTAACGCCAGGCCCCTTCCTCAGCACCGCAGTGATCGCACCAAGTCTGTTGATCGCGGCGGGTCAAACAGACCGACTGGCGGATATCGCAGCCGGTCGCTATCGCGTCGGGGTTGCGCTATCTGAAGCCGTGGGCGCGCGGCTCGATGCGGGCATGACCGTCTCTGATGGCCGCCTTACCGGCAAAGCACTGTTTGCGCTGGATGCCTCGGCCGATGCCTACATCGTGAACGGTCCTAATCGACAGCTCTACTGGGTTGATGCCAAAGATCCCGGCTTCACCCGAGCCTTACTCACCACCATCGACAAAACCCGCACCCTTTGCGAGCTAAAACTCGATCAAGTTGATGCAACCTTACTAACCGATGACCCGGCGGTGCTGCAAGCAGGCCTGGATGCTGGCCGAATTGTTCAAGCGAGTGATTCCCTCGGGGCGGCTCAATGCATGCTGGATCAGGCGGTGGCGTACGCCGGTCAACGGGAGCAGTTCAACCGAGTGATCGCCTCTTTTCAAGCGGTCAAACACCTGTGCGCCGAAATGGCATCCCAGTTAGAACCCTGCCGGGCGCTCATTTGGTATGGCGGGCACGCTTTATCGGAGGGCGACGGCTCGGCGCGTTTAACCGTTTGTCATGCCAAAGCGCATTTGTCTGAGGTCGCACAATTTGTGGCTCGAACCAGCACAGAGGTCCATGGCGGCATGGGCTTTACCGATTTAGTTGGCCTGCACTACTGGTTCAAGCGAATCGGCGCCAATCGGCAGCTGTTAGGGTCGCCGGAAGGGCTGAGAGAGGAAGCCGCGCGCATTCAAATGCTGGTCGCTTAATGATCTTAAAAACGCCAAGCGCTTCCAATTCATTTTTTTCGTGGTCAAGATATTGTGGCGCTCAACGTCAGTTAACATCGCAGCTCCCGGCAACCCTAATGATTAAATGAGATCCTCTTGAACACTTTTATTCGAAAAAGTGCGTTGATCAGCCTACTGCTCGGATTGCTTGCCGGTGTCGTGTTATTTTCGTGGAGCCTTGTCAGTGATTGGGCCCGCGTTTCTGAGCAAGTACGTGCGCAAAACATACAGACCCTTCAAATACTCTTACCCACGTTCATCGACCTTGACGCCAACCATCAGACCGAGCACTTGAACGCAACCTTAACCCGCTTACTGGAACACTCCAGCTTCCAAAAAGTGGTGCTGCAGCGCGGCGCAGCGGCCTACTACGTCGCAGAGCAACCGCAACAAAACCTTGCCAGGCCCGTACTCGACTTGCTAACGCCAAAATTTATCACGCTTTCGGTTTCTGAGGCCTCGCCTATTAAGGATCAGACCCCGATGCGCCTATCGGCAACCCTTAACGCCCATCAAGCCTTTGACGGATTTGTTAATCGGCATTGGCAGTTTGCTCGAATTGGCCTCTTGCGAACCCTGATCATTATTTTAATTGTGATCCTAATCTTTGAATTTGTCGCAATCCGGCCATTGCGTGCGCTGGGGCAACGCGTCAAAGGTGGCGACTCAGAGCTCAGCCTCCTGCCCGAGGGCAACCCAGCGGATGCGATTGAAATCAAGCAGCTCTCACGCGCTTTTAACGAACGCGTTGAGCGTATTTTCAGACTGCAATTTGAAAATCAAAGCCTTGTTGCCGCACTCAGGGCGTCACCCGATTGCTGCCTAATCGTTGATCTTGAGTCTGGCAATTTACTGTTTTGTAACGCGGCCGCCGAAGCGCTCTTTGGCCGCACCAACGCGGACCTCCGCGCTCGACCCATCTGGGAACTTTGGCGTCAAGATCGACACAACTTTGAAAGCGATGCGAAAACGGCGCAGCAGATGTTAGGACAATTCTTGAAATTCATTCTGGAGACAGAGCGGCCCGATGGATCAAGCGTCCCCATCGAAGTCCACATGACGACCTTCAACCTAGACGAGCAACAAAGGGGGCTTGTTTTTGCGCGAGACATCAGCGAACGGGGCGCGCTGTTAAGACGTGTTGCCGACAATCAAAAAGCCGATGCCATTCGCACCCTCGCAGGCGGTCTTGCCCATGACTTGAACAACCGCATTCAAATTGCCGCGGGCCATCTTGACCTAATCGATCCGGAATCGCTCTCCCAGACCGACAAGACGTCTTTACTAAAGGCGCGCCAGGCCATCCTAGAAAGCGCAAAACCCATCGATCAACTGCTTAGATACTCAGAGCAGAAAGACATAGCGACCGCACCCTTATCGCTCACACCGTGCCTAATGCGGCATAGCGCCGCCTTAGCTCAAGCCGCCGCGCCCTGCCAACTGAACCTTGATCTTCAGAATGAAACACTGACCGCTGAAACCAATGAAACCAGACTGATCGCAAGCTTGGTGCAACTCCTCAACAATGCAAGCGACGCAACCCCATCAGGACAAGGCCTGATTTCGCTAACCCTCAAGGACTGCACCCTTTCAAACCCCATCGCTGGCGTTCAGGAAACCATCCCAGCAGGCCGCTACGCCAGTCTCGTTATCACGGATCAGGGTTTGGGCATTGCGCAAGCGGACCTCGCCCAAATATTCGACCCGTTTTTCTCGACCAAAGCCCTTGAACAAGGCGGTGGTATGGGGCTCAGCGTGGTGGTTGGCTTTATTCAAGCCACGAACACCTACCTCACGGTGCAATCTGCGCCAGGACAGGGCAGCACTTTCACCTTATTGCTCCCAGCAGTTGATGCTGACTCCCGCACCCAATGAAAGGCTAAGCGACCGCGCCAGCGGCCTTTAAGGCCTCGAGCGCGTCACTCGAAAGACCAAAATCCGCTAAGACTTGGTCCGTATCTTGGCCGTGCGCCGGCGCGTGACCCGCAACCGGCAATGATTCGCCGTTGAATTTCGCGGGCGATCGAACCAGGCGCATGGATCCCATCAGCGGATGATCCCGCTCAACCAGAGTTCCATTACTTTCAAGCTGCCCCTGGTTCAACACTTCAGCGCGCGACAGGCAACGCGCAGCGGGCACTTCGTTTTCAATCAGGCGCGCCAAAATAACATCCGTTGGCAACTGCTTAAAGGCATCTGCCAAGGACTCACGATAGGCATCAATGTTCTGCAACAAACTCTCCATAGAATTGAACCGCGGGTCGGACATCATTGATTCTTTACCCAGCGCCTTAAGGACACCCGCTCGTTGTCGATCCGTGGCCGCGGACATGGTAATGGCGCCATCTTGGGTCTCGGTTAACTCATAAATAAGATCAGACAAAAGGGGCTGCGCCGCGATATCCGGATCCAACAAGGTATCGTTCATAAACGAATCCGGATAGATAAAAAACAGCCCCGCATCGATCATTGCCAGATCAACATGCTGGCCTTCACCTGTGTTGGCCCGCACCAGCAGCGCCCCGGTAACCGCCTGCATTGCGGTATAGGCCGTAATCTTGTCGCACATCAAGTTACGAATAAATGTGTGGCCTTCCCCGCCCTGAGACGCCGTCATCCCCACATGCGCTTGGATAATCGGGTCATAGGCTGGCGCCTTAGCCAGCGGTCCGGTCGTGCCAAATCCTGAAACCGCCAAGTACACCAAGCGCGGATTGATGCCGCGCAAACTAGCACTCCCTAATCCAAGGGAATCCATAACACCGGGTCGAAAATTGTGAATAACCACATCGACTTGCGGGATTAAATCCAGAATCAACTGCTGGCCCTGCAGCCTGCTTCAAGTCCACCTTAATTGATTGTTTGCCCCGGTTGCAGTTGGCAAACAGCGCGCTGATACCCCCCTTTGTCGCGCCGATATACCGCATGGGATCCCCCATATCCATCGGCTCGACTTTGATGACCCGAGCACCTTGATCCGCCATCATCATGGCGGCAAAACTCGCTGTAATCATGGTTGAAAATTCGAGACGGTAATATTTTCAAATGGTTTCATCGGCGTCTGCTCTTGTTTTTGATCATGCTAGCGCAAGCCCTGCCTTGAGGCGACCCCCTAACACAGAGGCCTCGTTGATCTAGGAAAAAACGCATTACGAGGACACTTTGCGCGAAAGTGACGCATCCTTATCGCGATCATTCGTTTGTTCTCGCCAGATGCCTTAAACTTGCGCTATGACACCTCGATACCTCACCATCACCTTAATCAGTGCCTTAATCAGCGCCGCCTTGCTGCTGCCAACACTCGGGTTTGCTGACGCGGCCTTACTCACACCTTGTCCGGCCAGTACCCATAGTAAAATTTTAGACTATGAAGACAAAGCGCTCTGCGCCCGCGTCGCTGTGGCCGAAGCAAATCAAATCAACTCGCGTTCAATCACCCTTAACGTTGTTGTACTCCCGGCGACAACCCGCGCAAAGGTTGCAGACCCCCTCGTGTTATTGGCGGGCGGGCCTGGTCAATCGGTGGTTTCGGTTGGCCCCGCCTGGGCCGGCCGGTTTGAAAACCTNCGCAAGGACCGCGACTTCTTACTCATNGATCAACGCGGCACCGGCGACTCAAATTCCTTGGCCTGTGCAGAAGCCTTAGCGCCGATTTTTGATGAAGCTGATCTCAACAGTGATGTGAATCTTGTTCTGGGCCAACAAATCACAGCCCTGAAAGACTGCTTAACAACGCTCGATGCCGATCCGCGGTTTTATACCACGATCGATGCTGCCGCTGACCTAGAAGCGGTTCGCCTGCGCCTCGGCTACCCCGCTATGAATCTCTTCGGCGTCTCTTATGGCACGCGGATCGCCCTGGTCTTTAACCGTCTGTATCCAGACGCCGTTCGCAGCCTCTTGCTCGATGCTGTGGCCCCGGTTGATATGCTGATTCCAGCCCAGGTTGGCTTGGATGCGGATCTTGCCTTCGAGCGAATCACAGCCGAATGCGACCAGACGCCAACCTGCCAGAGCGCTTTTCCGGACTTACCCGCGCAGCTCTTGCAGGCAGAACAACGTCTGCGTCAAACCCCCAATCAGCTGATCACGAACCCGCTCACGGGCGAGCAGCAAAACGTGACCCTAGACCCCCGAGTTATCAATCGGCTCTTACGCAGCGCGCTGTACAGCAGAACGCTGAGACAGGTTATTCCGCTCGCCATTAGTGAGGCCTCGAAGGGGCGCTGGCAAGTCCTTGCTGGCATTGCCGATGTGCTTTCACCCGACGCCAGCGCCAACGACTTGAGCCTTGGCATGATGGCCTCGGTTCTGTGCAGTGAAGATATGAGCCGTATGAACCCGGAGCCTCAAAATGGCGTCTATTTTGATAATGCGCTGCAGGAACTCTTAGCTGGCGTCTGCCCNATTTGGCCTCATAACCCGGTTGGTGAAGATTACTTCCTGCCGGNNGCCAGTCCGGTCCCAGCACTCCTCATGTCCGGCACCGAAGACCCGATCACACCGCCAGTTTATGCCGAACGTGCATTGGCATTTTTACCAAACGGGCATCATCTCACAGTAACTGGCGGCGCCCACGGCGTCTCCCAACTCGGGTGCCTACCAAAGCTNATTGAGGGTTTCCTCAAAGAGCTAAGTTTCAATACCGATGACGCTGAATGCNTTCAAGCGATTCAAGGCCAGCCATTTTTTTCAAACTACGCTGGCCCCTTTGAGACGGAACAGGAGGCCAAGGCNGATGATTGAAGTTTCTGGCTTAAAAAAAACCTTTGGNGATGTTGTTGCAATCGAAGATGTTTCCTTCACTGCAGCTGATGCGCGCGTCACCGGCCTGCTGGGCCACAACGGCGCCGGCAAATCAACGTCGCTGCGCGTCTTGTATGGGCTAATTAAGCCGGAAACCGGCTACGCCAAAATCGACGGCATCGATGTCAGTCAGGATCGCATTACAGCCCAATCAAAACTCGGCGTCCTGCCTGATGGGCATGGGCTTTATACCCGGTTAACCACCCGTGAGCACCTGCAATATTTTGGCCGCCTGCACGGCTTGTCAGATGATCAAATAGAAACGCGCAGCGAAGAGCTCATACGAATGCTCGACATGCAGGGCATCAAAGACCGCCGAACCGAAGGGTTTTCCCAGGGCGAGCGCATGAAGGTTTGCTTGGCCCGCGCGCTGATTCATAACCCCCGCATGTGGTTTTAGATGAGCCAACCAATGGTTTGGATGTCATGACCACCCGTAAAGTCCGGGAGCTCATCGCAGAACTGAAAACCCTCGGTCTCTGCGTTCTTTTTTCGAGCCATTTGATGTACGAGGTCGCGAAACTTTGTGATGACATTGTGATCATTGCCGAAGGTCGTGTTGTCGCGGTTGGGTCGCCAGAAGAAATTCGCGCCGCAGCGGGCGTCGACAACCTCGAAGACGCCTTTGTCCTGCTCTCGGAACAGGCCGCAAGCGCATGAATGTGGTTCGCGCGGTACTCATCAAAGAACTCAAAGACGGCCTGCGCGACCGTCGCGCGCTGCTGTCCGCATTTTTGTTTCCCCTGTTTGCACCGGTATTTATCTACGGTCTCATGACGCTCGTGATCAAACAAAACACAGAATCTGAGGACTTGGTCCTACCGGTCATTGGCCAAGACTACGCCCCCGCGCTGATGCGTCAATTTGAGGAGGCAGGATTCACCCTTGAAGCCTTTGACGGTTCGCCCGAGGCAGCCGTCCGCGACAAAACCGTTGAGCTGGTTGTTCAAGTGCCGGAAGATTATCAAGAAACCATGGCCAATTTTGAGCTGACTCGGGTTCTGGTGATTCACGACGGCTCCCGCAACGATACCCGAACGATTGTGCGCAAAGTGCGCAACCTCATTAGCAACTACAATAATGAACTTGCGGCATTGCGTCTGATTGCGCGCGGGGTATCGCCAAAAATCATGCAAGGCGTTCGCGCCAAAAGCTCAGACGTCGCCAGTGATGAACAGCGCGCGGCCAACCTGCTCAATTTCATTCCGATTTATGTCCTGATGGCCGCATTTGTCTGTGGTCTCGGCCTCGCCATTGATAACACAGCGGGCGAGCGTGAGCGTCGCAGCTTAGAGCCGCTCTTAATCAATCCGGTGACCCGAACCGCTTTGATATTCGGGAAATGGCTTGCGGCCAGCGCACTGGCCGGTGCCGGCATGATCATCACACTCGCCTTGTGCTTGGCGGCGATGCTGGCGCTACCGATCGACGAGTTGGGTTTGAATTTCACGTTAACCGCAGGTCAAGTCTTGATGCTCTTAATCGCGATTTTACCGGTTCCGATGTTTGCCAGCAGCCTTCAACTACTGCTTGGCTTGTTCGCAAAATCCTTCAAAGATGCGCAATCCTACGTCGGCATCTTGATTTTTATTCCCGTGGTTCCGACCCTGGTAATGCAATTTTTGCCCATTGCCAGCAGCCTTTGGATGTACTTCGTGCCGATCTTTGGCCAGTCCCTCATGATCAAAGAAATTCTAGGGGCCGAAACCATACCGCTACTCGCCTACCCCGCCGCCTTCATCACAACCTTTGCAACCAGCTTACTGGTGTGCTGGATTACGGGCCGGCTATTGAATCAGGAACGGGTCATTCAGAGTTAGGCTGATCATCTGCTACCGCGGCCTGCCCAACCGCCTCCTGCCCAACCGCCTCCTGCCCAACCGCCTCCGGGGCGCTAGCCGGCAGCGCCGAGACAGCGGATG
>JGI20160J14292_10004723_pt1 | contig 10043 bp, 8 predicted proteins | sample COG_10_FD_14292 | JGI IMG/M metagenome (IMG submission 14292) | reverse complement strand
CATTGGCGGTAACTGTGAGTGGCAGCGTATCGGTTTCTGATATCAACACCATCAATAGTGATAGTGCGACGGGTGTTGTGACTGCTATTTTGAGTACGGGGAACCTTGCTAGCTATAGTAACCTTTCGACGACTGCGTCGGATGTTGTTACGATAACGGTAAACGATGGTGATACAACAGAGTTGAGTGCAGCAGATCTTTCTGTACTTGGGGGCAAGACGAACGGTACTGTGACGGTAAGCAATGCGGTTACGATCAGTGGTACTGTTAACGAGATAAATGCAGCACTGGTCACGACAGGCACAAAAGTGTTTCTTGCTGGGAATTCTAATGTGATTGTAACTGACGTTGATGGAACTAGTGACTTGTCTAGTGTGAACCCCGTTGGTGGGGTAACTGCTCTTATTGAGGCTGATAGCGATATTTCTGCGAACCTTAATCTTGATAACGTTGATACCTATACGGTATCGAGCGGGCAGTTGCTTACTGCAACAGCAGGCCAATTGACTGGTAAAATAGTCATGGGAGATGGTGCTGTTAGGGTTACTGGCGTAAATACGACTACAGATCTTACTAGTGTAGACCCAAGTGGTGACGTGACTGCAGTTGTGAATGATGGAGTCAATATTTCTGGCAACACTGATCTTGGAACCGTTGATAATTTTAACATTGACACAGGCGCTAGCGTGACAATGACTGTATTTCAGCACAATAAGATATCTGCCGCGGACGGCACCAATGACGTTACATTGTCGGATAACGGCACTATAACAGGTAATGCTAATGTTGAGAGCTACAAGCTGGCTACTGGTGGAAATAATTTCGCCACAGACAATGTTGGGCAAACGGTTGTTGGTAACACCGGTATAGACAACATTACTGGTGGGAATGGAATAGATATATTGAATGGTAATGCGGGAAATGACGTATTGGTTGGCGGCCTTGGGGATGATATAATTACCGGTGGGGCTGGAAAGGACAATATGTCAGGTGGTGATGGCAATGATGTGTTTGTGTTTGCGACAGGCAGTGTAGAGAGTATTACATCATCAAACGCTGACGTTATTAGTGACTTCAAAACTGGTGAGGACAAACTTGATTTTGGTCAGAACGCTACAAACGTGACGGTTGAAGATGGTGCCCTAATGTTCTTTAGTACCTTTGTTGATGATGCTGGTGATGCATTTGTATTGGGCGAGTTAAATGTGTACATGATCTATGGTCAAGCTGGGGGTGGTACAGGTTACGCAGCTGCCGACCTTAACCAAAATGGAGCTTTTGATACTGGTGATGCTCTAATTCAATTGACTGATGTAAGCAGTAGTTCTGCCATTGCGGACACTGATATACTCACTTACATACCCTAAGGAAATTGATGCAGTGAATGTAATAAGAAATTCAGGTAGTAGCGGCTTTGGCCGCTGTTAACAATTCTCTGCTATCATGACACTAAATTAACTAATTAATATGGAAAATTTGAAATGCGAGAAATAAATGTGGCAATATCTCTGCATATATCAAAAAAACCAGGATCGAATATTTTTTCTAATGGTGCTGTCCAACATACAATTTTTTTATATCAGCTTTTCAAGAAAATCTCGTATGTTAAAAACGTTTGGTTGGGGGTACATAATGACACAAATATTGATAAAAAATGGCTGCTAGAAGAGATAAAAAATGATATCGTTCCGATGAAGAGCATTATCCATGATGTTGATCTATTAATTGAAATGTCAGCTGCTGTAACTGTGATTGATGTGGAAACGGTGAAGAATGGTTCTGGTCGATTTGTTAGCTGTAAGTTTGGCTCAGAATATGTAATGGCTGTCGAAAGTCTTAATTTTGGGGCTCATCCTGGCTGGGTGCCAAACCCCGCCAACTTAATAGCGGACGCTGTTTGGATGAACAGGCAACATATGCACACCTCAAAAAAACTACAGGAAAAATTATATCGTTCTGAGGTCGTGGAGATGCCTCACCTTTGGGACCCTTATTTTTTGAAAAAAATGATTAAATCTAATTCAATCTCAAAGCGAGGATGGCCGTATCGATCTACGTCGAAGCCAAAATCAATAAGCATATTTGAACCTAACATAAATATTGTAAAGTCTACGCTAATCCCATTTTATATTGCCGCAGGTTTATACGAAAAGCACGAAGCCGCCATTTTAAAAATTTTCATGTATAATACAGTGCAAATTGTTGATAACCCATTATTTAAACGAGTAGTTATGAGCACAATTGCCGGCAAGAATGGTGTTGCAACTGCAGAAAAACGTTATAATTTTGCGGATGCAATGGGCCAAAAAGGCGGTGTCGTCCTTACCCATCAATGGGAATGTGCTTTAAACTATTTGTATTATGAGGCGCTCTATGGTGGATTTCCGTTGGTTCATAACTCGCCGTTTTTAAAGGACGTTGGATATTACTATGAGGACTTTGATATCGATGATGGAGTGCATGCGTTAGAGAGGGCCGTGTTTGAACACGACAATAGCATTAAAAATTATCAAAAAAAAGCAAACGCGTTTCTTTCAACCATTAATCCAAACAATCAAATTGTAATAGACGAATATGATAAGGAGATCAGAAGGCTATTTAGCTGATGGTAATGTAACAAATGAAAATCTTATTTTGGAGGCGATAATGACTATAGAAATACCCCTAATGACCAGATTAGACAATACGAGTTACTCAGTACGTGACTTGACATTGGCTTTGCATCATTCGCCGCAATTTACACATTTTGCTGAAATTAAACTACAGCAGCATCAAGCCAGTCTTGCTATGCTGCAGGGGACTAATACTGCTTGCGCATACACAATAAAGAACGCGCTTCTACTTCTAATCCCCTTTGACATCGCATGAGACAAGAATATCAAATAGACGGTATCAATTATGACACTGAGGGTTTAAGTAAGGAGGGTGAAGCATTACTAGAGCGACTGCAGTTTATTCGGCTCACACTACATGAACTTACTAATCAACAGGCATTATTAACAAAGGCCAAAAACGCATACATCGCCGATTTGAAAATGGAAATCGTCCAAGGGCGCACAGGTGTTGATCTTGGTGCATTATTCAGTGATGATTAAATACAAAAACTAGAAGGGTCTACTTATGCCAAAGATCAAAATTGACAATATCGAATATAATACTGAGGATCTGACAGAAAATGGTAAAGCACAACTTGCAAGCTTACAGTTTTTGGAGGGCCAAATAAAGAAAATTAGACAAGAAATGGCTGTTTATCAAACTGCGCAGAGTACATATCTGCAAGCTTTAAAACTTGAAATCGAAAAAGTAGGACTTCAGCCTTTACAGTCAGAAACCACCCAAAAATAAGGGAATTTAATGTTGCTAATCTAAAGTGATTATTGTTAATATTAACAGTAGAATGAGCAATAAGCCCGAGAACTTATAGAAGTCAGGACAAATCATGTTTATAAGACCCTACATAATTTTAGTAACTGTGGTAGTTCTGGCAGGCTGTAACAGTTTCCCGGGAATGCCGGAAATGCCGGAAATGTCGGACATGCGTACATCTGTAGAACAACGTCTTACGGCATTTGCCATGGAAGTACCAAAAGAGAAACCGAAAGCTATTGTGTTGTCCAAAGGTATGGGGCATGCATTGCATGCAGCCGTATCTACAAATGAGGGCTATATTGGCGCGCTGGCATTAGAAGCTCAAGCTGTGGGGCAAGTGGGCGTCGTTGCAAGCGCACGCCACCCACAAATCACAGGTAACGCCAATATTGGCGGTGTTCGTGAAACAGGTGCAAATGCAACTACTACATCCGGTGTAGCTGGTGGTGTGAACCTCTCACAGCTAATCTATGATGGTGGTGCATTGGGTTCAGCCATAAACCGGACCACAGCGCTGGCATTGTCGGCACAGGCTGGACGTTTGGTTCAAGGAAATGAGATTGCATTGAGAGCTGCTCAATCTTGGATTGATTTGTGGCAATATTCAGAACGTTTGCGCCTTATGCGGACACGAACCTCTGAAATGGACATGCTTGTTGAACAAATTGAGCGAATGGCCACAAATGGAATGTTAGATAAATCATTGCTTGAAAACGCACAAGGCCAGATCGTTGATATAAAATTGGAAGAGTCGCTGTTAATTGCTGGACAAGCCAATGCTAACGTGCTTTTTCAACAATTTTTTAAGACAAAGCCAAAAAATGTATCCAAGCCTTTGCAACTTGTTACTGTTGAAAGAGCTCGATCTTCAGCTGAAGAGTGGCAAGAGGCGCCTGAATTGCAACGAAAGGCGGCGGAATTGCTTGCAGCACAAGCAGCCGTAGATGAGGCGCGATCATCTTTCATGCCACGCGCACAGTTACAAGCTGGTGCGCTGTCGCCTATGGAAAGTGGTGAAACAACTGATTTAACTTTAGGGTTATCACTTGAATATAATTTCAACGACGGTGGACGTCGCAAAAAGCAGTTAGAAGCAGCTGAGGCGAATGTTTTAGCAATTGATGCGCAACTGGGTTATGCACAGCGTGGTTTGAAAGCCGAGCTACAGGCTGGTCTAACTCGGTTGGCCTCCATTGAACGTGCTATACCGTTATTGGCAAATAAGCTGCGATTGAGTCAGTTGGAGGCAAAAACGTCACGCTCACAAATGCAGACTGGGCAATCCAACCTACGCCAGTTAGTTGAAGCAGAGATCGCAATTTACCGTGCACAAGATAAACAGATAGCTATGCAGGCTGAGCGGCAGACACTTCTGTTGACGATAGCATCGCGCAGAGGTGTGTTGAGCGAGATACTTGGGTTAGAGGACTAAGGCGCAAGGATCTGACCGTTGCCCAAAATAAAAGGATGCCAGCAAAATTATGGCCGAAAAATCATCTGTAGGGGGGCATGCCTCTCAAAAGCAAGAAACTGGAAATGAGCCAGACACAAAAAACGAACCTATTACAGAGAGTTCAAATGCCAATGAAGATATTGTTCAAGATAAAAAGCGTCTCAATGATGGTGAGTCTATGGAGGGATTGGTTCTGGAGGAAAATAATGTCTCAAAAGAAGTGTCAGAGATAGATAAAGTTGATGCTCTCGAGGAAACTTTGATACTTGGAATTCAACACATTTTTGCTCTATCGGGCATTGCATTTTCGCCAGGTGCTGTTCGCGATTTGCCAGAACTGACGAGTGAATCCTTTAATCCCAGATCTGCTGTGTCCGCGTTACACCATGTGGGCTTTGAGGCTAATTATGGTGAAATGAAGTGCAAAAAGCTGCGTGCTACTCACTGTCCTGCAATTGGATTTCTTAAAAATGGTGAAGCTGTGGTATTACACTCTATCGATAAGGATAGAACAGTGCATCTGCGCAAATTTAGTGCAGAAGACCAATTTGAAGAGGAGAGTTTACAGCTTAAAGAACTTAATGCGCATCTCCAGCCCTTTTTTATTCTTGCACGCAAGTTGCACGTGGATGCTAAAGCCAAGAGTAAAAATGATTGGTTCTGGGGCTCTCTCCTGCAAGGCAAATGGCTTTATGGTCAAGTGCTTTTGGCGGCTTTGATGACAAACTTTCTGGGTTTGTCCACCTCGCTCTTTATTATGGTGGTTTATGATCGTGTAGTGCCGAATGAGGCAATTGAATCTCTGATTGCACTTACGATTGGGGTGCTGATAGCACTTGGCTTTGATTTCATAATTAAGACGCTGCGTGCTCAATTTGTAGATAAGGCGGGAAAGCGTGCCGATGCACGTATGTCACGGCTGATCTTTGATAAAATTTTGAACATGCGTTTGGATAATCGACGTCAAAAGTCTGGTGCTATGGCTAGTATCGTTCGAGAGTTTGATACACTGCGAGAATTTTTTACTTCTGCCACGTTGGTTGCTGTTGTTGACCTGCCGTTCATTTTTCTGTTTATTTATGTCATATCTCTGATTGCAGGACCATTATCGATTGTACCTCTGATTGCTGTGCCTCTTGTAGTTCTATCCGGTTTGATCATTCAACCGTTTCTGGCGCGCATTGCTGAAAATTCGATGCAAACCAATATGTCAAAACAAAGCGTGTTAGTTGAAACCCTTAATGGCCTTGAAACAGTGCAAGCTACAGGCTCTGGCCGGTTGATGCGCCGCCGCTTTGAGGAGGCCTCAGATGCGCAATCAGATCTGGGCTTAAAGAACCGAATGTTATCGAATTTTGCTATTAATTCTGCGGCATCAATCCAGCAATTGGCACAGATTGCTACAATCTTTTATGGTGTTTTCCTGATTCAAGATGGTACTATTACAATGGGTGCAATGATTGCCGCCGTTATCCTTGGCGGCCGTACACTTGCACCATTGTCGCAATTGGCCTCGGCCATGACGCGCGCAAACGGGGCGCGTCAAGCTTTTAGGGCAGTTTCGGAGGTGATGAATGATGATGCCGCTCAGCAGGATTTTAACCGCTCACGGTTGAGTCGCCCAAATCTTTCAGGAGAACTTGAATTTAAGAATGTGAATTATACCTTTCCTGGAGACAGCACTCCCATAATTCAGGATCTATCCCTCAAAATACCTACTGGACAGAAAGTTGCGATCGTAGGACGGATGGGCTCTGGAAAATCGACTATTTCACGCCTATTCTGCGGGCTAATTGAGCCAAATGAGGGCGCGGTGCTCATCGACGGAGTTGATTTGCGTCAGATAGACAAGTCGGATGTGCGCCGTAATGTTGGTGTGATGTTACAAGACACGTGGTTGTTCTCTGGGACAGTAAAGGAAAACCTTCAAATGGGCTTTTATGAGTATGATGATGCACATCTTTTGAATATTGCAAAGATTTCTGGTGTGGATGATTTTGTGGCAGCCCATCCGCAAGGCTATGACATGCTACTACGTGAACGTGGAGAAGGGTTGTCTGGTGGTCAACGCCAGTCGATTAATCTTTCTCGGGCTCTGTTGCATGATCCTAACTTATTGGTTTTGGATGAGCCAACAAGTTCCATGGACACAGCCACAGAGAAGTTAGTTATTGGACGATTGAAAGATTGGGCGGGTGAGCGAACGTTGGTGATGGTTACGCATCGCAATACGCTACTGGAACTGGCAGATAGGGTTCTGGTGATGGATCAGGGCGCTATAGTTGCTGATACGACCCCTGAAAAACTTAAAGCGCAAGCGCGATAATTGGGAGTAGGGTATGTCCGATATAAATTTTAAAACGCTATCCCGCGAAATGGCAGGCCGTGAAGGTTTAGGTAGATCCACAATTATGTTCACAATCATTGCGCTTATCATTTTAGCACTTATATGGGCCAATTGGGCTGAGCTGGATAGTGTTACGCGCGGGGAAGGACGAATTGTTTCCTCGGTGCAAAATCAGATGGTGCAAGCATCTGAGGGTGGAGTCATCCTGCGCCGTTATGTGTCAGAAAACACGATTGTCACTAAAGGTGAAGTTCTATTTGAAATTGATCCTATTGATGCTAGTAGTGAATTGAACCGATTGACGCAACGACTCGCTGGTTTGGATGTAAAAGAACTCAGGCTTCGTGCTGAGATAAACGGCTCAGAGTTTTCTTTGCCCTCTGAGCTTAATGCCCGCTCACCAATGGTGGCTCTGACTGAGCAAAGTCTATTCGTGGCGCGACGTGCAGAGCTGGCTGGACAGCTTGCGGTGCTTGCGCAACGTCTCCAACAGCGTCAGCAGGATTTGCTTTCTGCCGAAAATAGTGTTGGAACCGCTCATCGGACTGCTGGGTTTATAGAAGAAGAAATTGCAGTCGTAGAGCCTTTGGTACGTGACAATATTGCACCAACTACACGCCTTTTGGAATTGCAACGTCAACTTGAAAAAACGCGCGGTGAGTGGGATCGGGGGAATGTTGGAATTGAACAAGCGCGATCCAGTATCGTCGAACTTGAAACAGAAACTGAAAATACGCGTGCAAACTATCGCCTTCGAGCCATGGATGAATTGAATACAGTCGTTGCCGAGCAAAGCGAACTCATCGAGTCTATGCCGAGGCTGGAAGAACGTGTGAGCCGCACAGTGATACGCGCGCCTATGAAAGGAATTGTAAGCAGACTAAACTTCCGGACACCAGGTGGCTTTGTGAGCACTGGTGATATAGTTTTGGAACTTGTCCCAACGGGCGAGGCACTCATCATCGAAGCGAAGATTATGCCACAGGACATCTCGAGAATTCGCTTGGATGACAATGTACGCATCAGGCTTTCAGCATATGATTCTGCTAAATATGGCTCAGTTGATGGCCGTGTTATGCAAATCAGTGCTGATGCTGTCGTAGATGAGCGTAATCAAGATGCCAGTCATTACTTAGTGGATGTTGCGATCGAGGGTGATCTGTATATTGAAGAAACTGGCCAGCCTGTTACCTTCATACCCGGTATGACGGCAACTGTAGATGTGCTATCAGGTAAGCGGACTGTTCTTGAATATATATGGCAACCTATTGCCAGAGTTAAAGAACTGGCATTGAGAGATTGAGGACTCAGGCTATGGACAGCAGATCTAAGCGATAATAATCGTTTTGGGATCACATTTGTTAGTTTTCGTTTGGACTGACACAGTGATTACATATTTTAGAATGCTATTTTCTGAATAGTTTTATTTTTACTTTATGGAACTTTTCTTGTATGAAAAGTAACCTCATGTAAACTTATCTTGACAGAATTTGGCATCTGATTTTTGTTGATGATAGTTTAAAGCAGAATTAACTGGCCCGAGACCTAACCCTGATCCATCCGGTTTGGTATAATATAAGCCATTTTTACGTATTGATTTTTTTTGCGAAGTTTAAAGATGTAATTTAAACGAGAAGTAAATACTCATGTTAGATTTTATAATACTGGGAAATTCAAATGGTGAAAGAAGTGCAAATAAAATCTTTATTAAAACGGTCAGAAAGCATCTCAAATTTTAAATTATATTTTGATTTAGTTTTGTCAAAATTATTTCTGAAAGGTTTTAACTTTAACGTATTTTTGATTATGGTTAATAAGCTATTGAGTGTCTTGTTTTTAAAGAACACAACAAGGCTGCATTGAAGAATTTTCTCTCATAAATGATGCGAGAGCATGGCGTGCCTTCGGTTTTTATATCAGATAAATTATTATCATATGGTTTGCATTATATATACAATGGCATAGATATAAAAAGTTTATTCACTGGCTGATCCAACTATAGATGCGAAATGCATATCTGTAGATTTCACAACAAGAGTTAGTGATGTAGTTTTTAAGACAGGTGCTTAATTTTATATATTTTTCAGCTATCCAATCAAATATATATAGTTGCTTAGATTAGGAAGCGCACTGTCAAGCTAAAGAGACTATTTGTTGAAAACTTATAAAATTTGTAATACTTTTTAGATAGTATTTCTTGGTTTGTCACGGTTAAATTCATCTATAGATTAAGTTCCAAAAGTCCTTCAGGTTTTGCCGCACGTGATTGGCAGGTTATGATTGTATTTTTCTGCTGCGCTTTTGAGAGTACAAAATCGCGATGCTCCACTTCACCCGAAACTAACCCACACTGACACACACCACAAAGCCCGTCGCTACATTTTAGATTTACCGGAATGCCGTTTTCTATAAGGACTTCTGCAGCGTTTTTATTTGCAGGCACAGTCAACTCTATTTTTGATTTTAGTAGTTTTATTGTAAAAACAGAGTTCTCATAATCTGGTATTTCTGGCACGGAAAAGTATTCCAGGTGCCTAGCATCTTCAGGGAAACCTGCGCGCTTTGCAGCGTCCATAACTGCCGACATATAGGTCTCAGCTCCACAAGCGTAAACATTCCATCCACTCTGATATCCTGACATGATATTATGGATATTGGCTCTTGTCCCTTCATTAGAAACATGAAGTGTTACATGATCAGACCAAGGAAAGCCGGAGATATCTTCCAATAACCCCATTGTCTCCCTTTTGCGTCCAGAGTAGTGCAACTCGAAGGCCGCTTTACGCGCGTAAAGCTCATGCGCCATAGCTATCAAAGGTGTTATGCCAATACCACCACCCATAAGTAGGGTCTTAGTTGCATTATGATTGAGGG
>JGI20160J14292_10004720_pt1 | contig 10048 bp, 10 predicted proteins | sample COG_10_FD_14292 | JGI IMG/M metagenome (IMG submission 14292) | reverse complement strand
CCGCGATCCACCCGTGTGCACTGAAACCCATGGGCGGTCAAAAGCCGCTCTAACAGTTGCAAGGCGCCGCCCTCTTGCGGGGTGACGCTGGCGCAGCGAATAAGATCTTCGGTAAGGGCGGCCGGATCAATCATCAATGTGCTCCTTTTGGGGCATTTTCGAAGAAGGGTGTCATCTGTGCCACAACAACGCTGTTCTCATCCAAAGCTCGTTGCATCAAGGCGCGTTCGTCGTCTGTGATATCATGGCCCTCTTCAAGCCGTTCTTCCAAACTCCCATAGCCAGTCACATCCAAGGGCGCGAGATCGGCTTGTTTGAGAATGGCGACCGTTTCGCGCACGGCTTCGGGCTCATCGACGCCGCTGGCATAGATCATCAATGCGCCGCCTGTGGCCGCCTCAGGCAGACCGTCGCCTTCTTTGCGTCCGACTTCGACAAGCAAAGTATAGACATGGTGGGTGCGCTTAATTTTTTCAGTCATGACCCTGCTGCTTTGTTGGTTGCCGTGACCCGTCTGCATGGCCCCGCTCCGCGCGCGGCCATGCAGATGAAGGGTTTAGTCGCGCAAAAGCTCATTGATGGCTGTCTTGGAGCGCGTTTGGGCGTCAACCCGTTTCACGATCACTGCGCAATAAAGATTGATGTTGTTTTTCGACGGCATCGAGCCCGCCACCACAACTGAGTAAGGCGGCACTTCGCCATACATCACTTCGCCAGTTTCCCGGTCTACAATTTTGGTGGATTTGCCGATAAAGACCCCCATGCCCAAGACCGCGCCTTCGCGCACGATGCAGCCTTCAACGACTTCCGAGCGTGCGCCTATGAAGCAATTGTCTTCAATGATGGTCGGCCCCGCTTGCATGGGCTCCAAAACGCCGCCGATGCCCACGCCGCCGGAGAGATGCACATTCTTGCCAATCTGCGCGCAGCTGCCGACAGTGGCCCAAGTGTCGACCATAGTGCCGCTGTCCACATAGGCGCCCAGGTTTACAAAAGAAGGCATTAAAACAACGCCGGGGGCAATATAGGCCGATTTACGCACAACGCAGTTGGGCACAGCGCGGAAGCCTGCGGAGGTCCAATCGTCCGTGCCCCAACCGGCCCATTTGCTGTCGACTTTATCCCACCAGCTGCCGCCCTGGGCGCTGCCGGCTTGTAATTCCATATCTTTCAGACGAAAGCCCAAGAGAACCGCTTTTTTGGCCCATTGATTGACATGCCAATCGCCTGTTTCTTGCTTTTCAGCAACCCTCAGCTTGCCGCTGTCGAGCGCATTGAGCGTTGTTTCAATCGCGTCGCGGGTTTCGCCGGTGGTGGCGGGGGTGATGGTGTCGCGTGTATCCCACGCGGCCTCAATGGCAATTTCTAGCTGTGCGTTGGACATAAAGGCCTCCGGTTGATGTAAATTTACTGCCTCATACTGAAACTTGCGCCGCAGGTCCACGGCCTATTGCAGCTTTGCGGGTCCAAAGGGCGAGGCAGCCGGGTTGGCCCCGCAGAGAAGCACCGCCAGGCGCTCGTCCTTTTGGGGGCGGTAGGCTCCGCTGAGCAGGGCCGCGAGGGCCGCGGCCCCGGCTGGCTCAACCACAAGCCGCAGCGCGGTCCAAAGCCGCTTTTGCGCGTCTGCGATGGCCTCATCTTCCACATTGACACAATTTGTGCCGGTCGCGCGCGCCAAATCATAACAAATGCGCCCGGCCTGTTTCGCGCCCAAGGCATTGGCGGCCAGTCCGGAGACTTCGACCGTGGTCTGCGGCCCGTGTTCTAATGCTTGGGTCAGCGTCGGGGCATTGAATGGCTCGACCCCAACCAATTTACGCCGCCCTTCAAGCCAGGCCATGGCGCCGCCGATCAAACCGCCACCGCCTACGGCGATCAANACGGTATCGGCCATGAGGCCTTGCTCTTCCCATTCTGCCATGACCGTGCCTTGCCCANCCACCGTGCCGGGGGCATCGAANGCATGGATCTGCGCCGCCCCGCTGTCTTCTTCATAACTCAAGGCCTGCTCCAATGCATTGGCATAGGCACCGGGCACAACNACCAAATCAGCGCCAAGGCTTTGGATCAGATTAATTTTTGCNTCACCCGCCAGTTCGGGCACGTAAATGCGGGCTCTGTGACCCAAGCGTGCTGCGGCCCAAGCGACTGCGGCACCGTGATTGCCGCCGCTGGCAGCGACCAGGCCGGCTTTGGGTACGTCCATCGAGAGCAAAGAATTCATTGCGCCGCGGGCTTTGAAGCTGCCCGTATGCTGCATCTGTTCGAGTTTGAGGGTGAGGGGCATACCAAAGACATCGGTTTCGAGGACGGGGGTGCGCAGCACATGGGGTTTGATCCGCGTCCAGGCGTGGGACACATCCTTTGCTGTCACCATAGTTTGTCTCCCTCGCTAGGTTGAATGAATGCCGGTCTCTGCTGCGATGTCCTTGCGGCTCTTGCGGGCGCGTTCGGTGGCTGATTTGAGCTGTCCGCAGGCGGCAAAGATATCCTCGCCGCGCGGCTTGCGGACGGGGCTGGCATAGCCAGCTTGATAGACGATTTCTGAAAACGCATTGATACGATTGTTAGAAGAGCGCTCATAGGGCGCGCCGGGCCAAGGGTTGAAGGGGATGAGATTAACTTTGGCGGGTATCCCTTTGATCAGGTCAACCAAGCGATGCGCGTCGGCGTCGCTATCGTTAATGCCCTTGAGCATCACATATTCAAAGGTGATCCGCTCTGAATTGCTTGCCTTTGGGTAGTCGCGCAGGGCCTCCAGAAGAGCCTCGATGTTCCAGCGCTTGTTGATGGGGACAAGCTTGTCGCGGACCTCGTCTGTGGTGGCATGAAAGGAGACGGCCAAAAGGCAGCCAATTTCTGTCGCTGTTCGCGCGATCTCTGGCACGACGCCGGATGTCGAGAGGGTGATGCGCCGCCGCGACAGTTGAATGCCTTCAGGGTCCATGGCGATTTTCATCGCATCGCGGACATTTTCAAAATTGTAAAGCGGCTCGCCCATGCCCATAAGGACGATGTTCGATAGAAGCCTTGCGGAGGTGGCCGGATTGCGCCCCGGAGCGGGCCATTCGCCCAGATCATCCCGAGCCAGCATCACCTGGCCAATAATTTCCCCTGCGGTGAGGTTGCGCACCAGTTTTTGCGTCCCCGTGTGGCAAAACGAACAGGTGAGGGTACAGCCGACTTGGCTGCTGATGCAGAGCGTGCCGCGATCAGATTCAGGAATGTAGACCGTTTCCACCTCATGCCCGCCCGCAATGCGCACCAGATATTTGCGTGTGCCATCAGTTGACACTTGCTTTGAGACCACTTCGGGAATTGCGATCACAAAATGGTCCGCCAAAAGCGCGCGGTAGTCTTTGGACAGATTTGTCATCTGCTCAAAATCGCGCACGCCTTTTTCGTAGATCCATTGCCAGAGCTGCCCCAGCCGCATTTTCACCTGCTTCGCAGGGGTGCCCGCTGTGATCAAAGCCTCCTGCAGCGCATCCCGCGTCAGGCCAACCAGATTGATGGGCCCTTCTGGCAACTTGCGTGGCAGGGTCACGAGATCTTGGGTGATGGGAGCGGAGGCAGAGGTCATGGCTGTTATCCATATGAAGAAGGCCCTGCTTTAGCAGGGCCCGGGGTGTTTGCCAATCGTACGGAGCATTTTAGCCGGTGCAGCGTTTTTCAGAATCGGTGACTGCGGCGGTGAAGCCTTTCAGGCTGAATGTGTCTTTTGTCACCGTGCCGCGCTCTGATTGCGCTGTAATCACGGCCTTTGCGCCGCGTTTCATGGCTGCAACAATCTTAGCGTCATCGCTTGGGCTGGGCGGCCAGGCCCATTCGCCATCGATTGAGAGCTCAAAATCGGCGCCGTCGATGTTCAAAATGATCGGGCGATCCTTGGCGAAAGGATAACCACCGGTGAAGGCCACTTGGCCTTTCACATCATTCCCGGGGCGGTGAAATACAAACAGAAGGATCTGGCCACGGCGCACCGAAACGACCTTGCCGCCCTTGGTGTTGACAGTTTCTTTGGGAGCCGTCACGGCCCAGCATTCTTTTGGGTCACTTTCTACGAAAACCGACCAATCGGTTTTGGCGGCCACCCGGTTTGAGGTTTCTTGCGCGGAAGCGGCCGAACAAAGAAGTGCCAAAACACATGCCACAGAAGAAATCACTGTTTTTAACATTAGATACGCCTTTATTAATTTCGCCGGTCGCCCCATGGGCGCAGAGGTTTCATCTGGCCGTAGAGGTCGTCCTTTGGTATGGGGAACCTAACGCACCAGAGACCTGTGGGGGAAGCCCTCAAAGGGTACTCTTGGCAAAAAAATGCTTATTTGGAGACCGAAATGTTAAACGCAACTCCCTTGATCGAAGTTTGGCGGGGCGAATTTTTAGAAAGTCAGCATCGCGGTCATGCGGTGGTTTGCAATTTCGAAGGCGAAATTTTAGAGGCTTGGGGTGATCCTGAGCATGTGATCCTGCCCCGGTCATCGTGCAAAATATTGCAAGCCCTTCCCCTCGTGACCTCTGGCGCGGCCGCGGCCCAAGGCTTGACGGCGCGGCATCTGGCATTGGCCTGCGCCTCACATCAGGGGGCTGATATCCATTCGCAGCTTGTGCTGGACTGGTTGGGGCAGCTCGGCAAGACCGATGCGGATTTTCGCTGTGGGACCCAGTGGCCCCGGGATATACCGGCCAGTAATCACCTGGTGAAAACCGATCAATCCGCCTGCCGTTACCACAATAATTGCTCCGGAAAACACTGCGGATTTTTGACCTTGGCGCAACATTTGCGGGCCGGGCCCGAGTATCACGAGGTGGATCACCCGGTTCAAATTGCCGTGCGGGCGGCCTTTGAAGAGATGACGGGCGAGACCAGCCCTGGCTATGGCATTGACGGCTGCTCTGCGCCCAATTGGGCCTGCAGTATAGCCGGTTTGGCCCGGGCTATGGCGCGCTGTGCCGCCGGCGGCGCCGATCCGCTTGGAAAGGCCGCTTCACAGTTGCGCGATGCCATGATGGCGCATCCGGAATTGGTGGCGGGCGAGACCCGTGCCTGCACGGAATTGATGCGCGCGGCTCCTGGCGTTGCACTGAAGACGGGGGCAGAGGCTGTGTTTATCGCGATTATCCCAGGTCTGCGGGCGGGGATCGCGGTGAAGATTGAAGATGGGGCGACCCGCGCCAGTGAGGCGCTGATCGCGGCTTTGCTGATCCGTCTTGGGGTGCTGGAGGCGGATCATCCCGCCGCTCTCAAACGCTTGGGCCCGATCCACAATTGGGATGGGCTGCAGACGGGACAGATTTCGGCGCTCCTCTAAGGTATTGAATTGGGATATGTTCAACCGGCCAAAGCGGCGTCCACTTTGGTCGATCAAGCGCTAGGGTGTGACAAATTGCGAAGATGAATAGCCTTGCAGGTAGAGCAGCGCGGTCAAATCTCCGTGATTGATGCGCACTGACACCTGCTCTTGCACGATGGGTTTGGCATGAAGCGCCACGCCGGTCCCGGCCAGCTGCAACATGCCTAAATCATTGGCGCCATCTCCAACGGCCAGGACATCTTGAGGCGTGAGGCCGCGCGCGGCTGTAAGCTCGTTGAGCGCTGTCACCTTTGCTTCACGGCCCAATATGGGCAGTCCCACCTCACCGGTCAAAGAGTGATCCGCCTGCAACAGCCGGTTGGCCCTGTGGCTATCAAACCCAAGCGTGCTGGCAACCTTGGCTGTGAAGTCCGTAAAGCCGCCGCTGACAAGATCCGCATAGGCGCCATTCGCTTTCATCGTTGCCAAAAGCTGCGCGCCACCGGGCATATAGGTGATGCGTGTTTGATAGACTTTGTCGATGATCTCAACCGCCAGACCCTTGAGCAGCCCGGTGCGCTCTTGCAGGGCTTGTTCGAAATCCAATTCGCCATTCATCGCTCTTGCGGTGATCTGTGAGACCTCATCGCCAACGCCGGCTTCCACGGCCAGTTCATCGATGCACTCTTGCTCAATCATGGTGCTGTCCATATCGGCCAGCAACATTTTCTTGCGTCGCCCGGCGCTGGGCTGCATCACCAGATCAATGTTCTGCGCCTGCATCTCTTGCCACACCTGCCAGAGGGTGTCGGGGCTTTGCAGGCATTCAAATTCCACGGCCTCGCGCGGTGCCAACCAAGTGAGGTCCCGCCCGCCCCAGGCATTGCAGAGCGATTGCGCCAGATTGGGGGTGATGGCCGCTTGGCCTGGCTGGCACAATAAAGTGGTTACAAACATCCGCGATATTCCTTCTTTGATGCCATGTGCCAAGAAGTTTGCACAGTTGCAAGTGATCCAAAGCCGCCTGCCGGGCGAAACAACCTTGAAAGACATTTGGGCAAAGGGATAGCACAATGCGGATACTCGTGGCGTTGGTCGTGGTGTTTTGGGCGAATATGGCGATAGCGGAGTTACAGTTTCCTTCGCTGGATGCCGATGATTTGAACGGGCGCGCTGTCAGCCTGCCGCAAGATTTTCCGGGTGATCCCACGATTGTTTTCATTGCCTATAAACGGAACCAACAGCCGAGCATCAACGCCTGGGTGGCGCGTTTGGGGTTGCAAGAGCGTGGGGGACCGGCCTGGGCTGAGCTGCCCGTGGTGGGCCGCGGCGCGGCTCTGTTTCGAGCTTCGTCGATAATGGCATGCGCTCCGGCATCACCTCAACCGCCATGCGCGGACGGACGATTACGATTTATTCGAGCCAGCGTGCGTTCAATAAGGCATTGGGCATCGATGGGCGCAACGAGATTTATACCGCTTTGGTGGGCCGAGACGGCCAAGTGCATGTGCTCATCGAGGGTGACGTCACCGATGAAAAAATAGCTCAACTGCGCGCTGCCTATCCTTAAAAAGACCTCTGCATACCCCAACCGCCAAGCCACAACACTTTGCCCGGATGGCGAAGTTTCCGATCGGCTCAGAATGTGGCCCGGCTGCGATGCAATTTGTGTAAAATCCGACATTTCTGCTCTTGTGGCTGAATGGGCAATTGGGTAGCTCAGCAGATGGGACACCCTTCCCCAACGAAGGGCGCATATCTGAGAGGATAGCATTGATGGCTATTGAATATCCGGCATCGCGGCCGGCTAATCCGCGTTTTTCTTCTGGCCCTTGCGCCAAACCCCCCACATGGACCCAGAGCGCTTTGAGTGATGCTTGGCTTGGCCGTTCGCATCGCGCAGCAGGCGGCAAGGCAAAATTGGCTGAGGCCATAGAGCAAACCCGCCGCGTTCTAAAAATCCCGGCAGATTATAAAATCGGCATCGTACCGGCCTCCGATACTGGCGCTTTTGAGATGGCCATGTGGTCTTTGCTGGGCGAACGCCCGGCGCAGATGGTGGCCTGGGAAAGCTTTGGCGCTGGCTGGGTCAGCGATGTTGTGAAACAGTTGAAGATCGAGGCCTCCGAACATATCGCGCCCTATGGCGAAATTTTCGACATGGCGGCGCTGAATTATGACAATGACGTTTGCTTCACTTGGAACGGCACGACCTCCGGCGTGTGTATGCCTGATGGCTCTGCTATTGCGGCCGATCGCGCGGGTTTGACACTTTGCGACGCAACCTCTGCGGCCTTTGCCGTGGACCTGCCTTGGGACAAACTTGATGTGACAACCTTCAGCTGGCAAAAAGTGCTCGGCGGGGAAGCGGCGCATGGGGTGCTTATTCTCTCACCCCGTGCGGTGGAGCGGCTGGAAAGCTACACCCCGGCCTGGCCCATGCCGAAAATTTTTCGCCTCACCAAGGGCGGCAAGCTGATCGAAGGCATTTTCCGAGGCGAGACGATCAACACCCCGTCGATGCTCTGCGTTGAGGATTATTTGTTTGCGTTGGATTGGGCTGAAAGCCTTGGTGGTCTTGCAGGGTTGATCGCCCGCGCGCAGGCCAATACCAAAGCGGTTTGGGATTTTTGCGACACCCGGGATTGGATTGACAATCTTGCTGTGGATCCGGCGACGCGCTCGGTCACCTCAGTGTGTTTGAAATTCACCGATCCGCGCATTCAAGATCCGGCAGGTTTTGCCAAAGCGGTCGCCAAACGCCTAGAGGCGGAGGGCGCNGCCCTGGATATCGGTGCCTATCGCGACGCGCCAGCAGGCCTACGCATTTGGTGCGGGGCGACGGTTGAAACGGCAGATGTCCTGGCGATGTTGCCCTGGCTGGAATGGGCTTACCGCTGCGAGCTTGACGCAGAATAATTTTTAGGTGGGGCTAGCCCCACTTTCTTCCCTCATAAAATAAGGAGCGCCGATATGGCCCCGAAAGTACTCGTATCTGACAAACTCTCTGAAACTGCTGTTCAAATCTTCCGCGATCGTGGCATTGAGGTGGATTTTGATCCCAGCATTGGCAAGGACAAAGACAAATTGCTCTCTGTCATTGATCAATATGATGGCTTGGCCATTCGTTCTGCGACCAAGGCCACAGAAAAAATTATCAATGCGGCCAGCAATCTAAAGGTGATTGGCCGGGCTGGCATCGGTGTGGATAATATCGACCGGGCCGCTGCCTCCAAAAAAGGTGTGATCGTGATGAACACGCCCTTTGGCAATATGATCACCACCGCAGAACACGCCATTGCGATGATGTTCGCTGTGGCGCGGCAAATTCCTGAGGCCAGCGCCTCTACCCACGCGGGGAAATGGGAAAAATCCAAATTCATGGGGGTAGAGCTTACGGGCAAGACCCTTGGCGTGATTGGCGCGGGTAATATTGGCGGCATCGTCTGTGAGCGTGCCTTGGGCCTCAAGATGAAGGTTGTGGCCTATGATCCCTTCCTCTCCCAAGAGCGGGCCGAAAAATTGGGCGTGCAAAAAGTGGACCTGGACGAGCTTTTGGCGCGGGCCGATTTCATCACATTGCATGTGCCCAAAACCGAGCAGACCAGCAATATTTTGAATGCTGAGGCGATTNCCAAGATGAAACCCGGTGTGCGGGTCATCAACTGCGCCCGCGGTGGTTTGGTCGATGAGGTCGCTTTGGCCGAGGCGCTGAAATCGGGTCATGTGGCCGGGGCAGCCTTCGATGTGTTCGAAGTGGAGCCGGCAACAGACAGCCCTTTGTTCAACTTGCCCAATGTGGTTTGCACCCCCCATTTGGGCGCTGCCACAACGGAAGCGCAGGAAAACGTGGCCGTGCAAGTGGCTGAACAAATGTCTGACTATCTGCTGACGGGCGCTGTGACCAATGCGCTGAATATGCCATCGGTGACAGCTGAAGAGGCTAAGACCATGGGGCCATGGTTGGCATTGGCTGGGCATTTGGGGGCCTTTATCGGGCAAATGACCTCCGAGCCCATTAAGGCGATTAATATTTTATATGATGGCACGGTCGCTTCGATGAATCTCGCAGCGCTCAACTGCGGCGTTGTGGCCGGGATCATGAAAGCGGGTAATCCTGATGTGAATATGGTGAGCGCTCCAGTGATTGCAGAAGAGCGCGGCATTAAGATCAGCACGACCAATCAAAATAAATCTGGTGTCTTTGATGCCTACATTAAAGTCACAGTGGTTACCCAAACCCGGGAACGCTCTGTCGCGGGCACAGTGTTCAGCGATGGCAAGCCGCGCTTTATCCAGATCAAGGGCATCAATGTAGATGCGGAAATTGGGCGTCACATGCTCTATACCACCAATAATGACGTGCCGGGCATTATCGGTGTATTGGGCTCGACCATGGGGAAAAATGACGTGAATATTGCGAATTTTACATTGGGGCGCGCAGCGGAAGGTGGGCAGGCGATTGCCTTGCTGTATGTGGATGCGCCGGTCTCTGATCTGGTATTGGCCGATTTGCAGGCGACTGGAAAATTCAACCAAGTCAGTCGTTTAGAGTTTGATGTCTCATGACTTCGCTCTATGCAATTGGTGACATCCACGGCCAATTGGCCGGGCTGACCCAAGCGATTGAATGGATTGAAAAAGATGGTGGGCCCGAGGCCCCCATCGTCTTTCTTGGTGATTATATCGATCGGGGGCCTGACAGTCGTGGCGTTTTGGATTTTTTGATCCAGGGCCGCGATGCGGGGCGT
>JGI20160J14292_10004718_pt1 | contig 10050 bp, 11 predicted proteins | sample COG_10_FD_14292 | JGI IMG/M metagenome (IMG submission 14292) | reverse complement strand
ATTTTCATAGCCATTGTTAATCTCCTTGAAAATGGCAAATAGGCAGCAGATATTGCGGTCTATTCTTGATAAGTTTTGTGGTTCTGGATGACTTCTTGAACGATAAAGCTCAGAAATTTCTTGGCGAATTCGGGATCGAGATCGGCGCGTCGCGCTAAATCTTGCAGACGTGTAATTTGCTGTGCCTCGCGTTCGGGATCCGATGGCGGTAGCGCGTGTTTGGCTTTGAGCTGCCCCACGGCTTGTGTATGGGCAAAACGCTCGCCCAGCGTATAAACCAAGATGGCATCCAAGCGATCAATGCTCTCGCGATGTGATTTCAGCAGCTGAGCGGCGCGTGTTGTATCGTCCGTCATAACAGGCCTCCGGGTGTCTTATCTGAATGGTTCATTTCTTTTTGCCCAAACCGCTTAGGCCACCGGGCAACCCGCCGCCCAATCCACCCATCCCTTTGGGCAGGCTCATGCCTTTGGGCAAACCGCCCATAGCGCCACTGGCGATTTGCTCTTGCGCTGCGGCCAGCTCGGCTTGACTTGGGGCGCCTTGGCCGCCGAGCATGCCCTTGAGGGCGCTCAGCCCGCCCTTTTTTCCAATTTTCTTCATCATATCTGACATTTGTCGATGCTGTTTGAGCAATTTATTGAGATCACTCACGTCAAGCCCCGCCCCGGCTGCGATCCGCTTTTTTCGGCTGGCTTGTAGCAAAGCAGGATTGGCCCGCTCTTTCTTTGTCATGGAATTGATCAAGGCAATTTGGCGTTTTAACAGGCTGTCATCTAGGCCGGCTTGATCAATCTTGCCCTTCATTTTTGCCATACCGGGCATCATGCCCATCAGGCCTTGCATACCGCCCATTTTTTGCATTTGCTCGAGCTGGCTGCGCAGATCATTCATATTGAACATGCCCTTTTGCAGGCGACGCATCATCCGTTCGGCTTGTTCGGCTTCTAAAGTTTCTTGCGCCTTCTCAACCAAAGCGACGATGTCGCCCATGCCCAGAATGCGGCCAGCGATGCGCTCTGGCTCAAATGTTTCCAATGCATCCATCTTTTCGCCGGAACCAACAAATTTGATTGGCTTGCCGGTGACCGCGCGCATGGACAGCGCCGCACCACCGCGACCATCCCCATCCATACGGGTGAGAACCACGCCAGAGATGCCGATTTTACTGTCAAATTCTTCGGCCACTTCGACAGCCACTTGACCGGTTAACCCGTCGACAACGAGCAGGGTTTCGCGCGGCTCAACCGCATCGCGCACATCCTGAACTTCCTGCATCAGGGTTTCATCGATTTGCAGGCGCCCGGCCGTGTCGAGCATATAAACGTCATAGCCGCCCAATGTGGCCTGTTGTTTGGCGCGTTTGGCAATCTGCACCGCGCTTTCACCGACGACGATGGGCAGGGTATCAACGCCGACCTGCCCACCCAAGATCGCAAGCTGTTCCATCGCGGCGGGCCGGTAGATGTCCAATGAGGCCATCAGCACCTTTTTACCTTCGCGGCCGGCCAAGCGTTTGGCCAGTTTGCCGGTGGTTGTGGTTTTACCCGAGCCTTGCAGACCCACCATCAAAATCGCAGCGGGTGGGTTGTCGATCTTCAAATCGCCCGGTTCGCCTTCACCGCGCAGGGTGTCAATCAGAGCATCATGGACGATCTTGACCACTTGCTGGCCGGGGGTCACCGATTTTGTGACAGCCGAACCGGTGGCTTTACTTTGAACTTTTTTAATGAATTCACGGGCAACAGGCAGGCTGACATCCGCCTCTAGGAGGGCAACGCGGACCTCTCTTAGGGCTGTTTTCACATCCTCTTCCGACAGCGCCCCTTGCTTGGTTAGCCGATCAAACACACCCCCAAGGCGTTCGGATAGATTTTCAAACATGGGTCCGACCCTTTCGCTCCGCACACGGTCCCGCTATGGCGCGGGCCGCGTAAATTTCCAAAGTCCCAAACCGAAAAGCACCCGTGGGCGCAACGCGCTGACGGATGGCGATCCTGGCAAAAGCCTAAGGACCGGAAGACGATTACTTCCGGAATTTTCATGCGTGTACACGTGTCCTGCATCCAGAGTCAAGCGTGGCCTGCGCCTGAGCTTGGGTGGTGGCGATAGAGAAAGAAATTGCCAAAGTGGAGGTCTGTCATTACTGACAAGGGAGCAGCTTGGCGTTTGTGCGCAAAGCGCGACAAGAGAGCAAGGGCGTTATGTTAAATCCAGTGACGGCAAAGTTTACAAGCCAACTGCAAAGCCTCCTGCCTGCTGCAGCCTTTCCTGAACTTGGTGATAAATATCTGACTGAACCGCGAGGGCATTATCAGGGATCGGCGGGGCTATTGGTGGCCCCAGACAGCACCGCGCAGGTGGCGCAGGTTATTGCGGCGGCGGCGGCGGCTCGGATCGGCGTTGTGCCGTACGGGGGTGGCACTGGTCTTGTTGGGGGGCAAGTCCTGCCAGCATCCAAGACGTGCACCCCAGCCCCGCTGATCTTAAGCCTTGGGCGCATGCGCCAGATTCGGGCCTGTTATCCTGAAGAGAACGTTCTGGTGGCTGAAGCTGGTGCGGTGCTGGCGGAGGTTCAGCAGAGTGCGGCGGATGTGGATAGATTGTTTCCATTGTCGCTGGCCTCTGAAGGCACGGCGCAGATCGGCGGATTGCTGGCCACCAATGCTGGTGGGGTAAATGTGCTGCGCTATGGCATGGCGCGCGACCAGGTTTTGGGCATTGAGGCGGTGATGGCCGATGGCCGGATTTTCAACGGTCTGCAACGGCTGCGCAAAGACAATACTGGTTACGATTTGCGACATTTGCTCATCGGATCTGAGGGCACTTTAGGCATCATCACTGCTGCGAGTCTCAAGTTGGCGCCCCGACCCCAATCGGAGGGGACAGCACTTTTGACCGTAGACAGCCCAAGCGCGGCGCTGGATCTGTTGGGGCGGGCTAAGGGCATTTTGGGTGAGAGCATCTCCGCGTTTGAATTGATTTCTGGGCAGGGCTTGCGGTTTCTGGCTGAGACCCACCCGCAGATGCGTCAACCATGGTCCTCGCCCCCCGATTGGTCAATTTTGCTGCATCTCGGTGTTTCGAATGGCGCAGGGGCGGAACAGGCAATTGAAGCGCTGTTTGAGCAGGCCTCAGACATGATCCGTGACGGTGTGATCGCCCAATCTGCGCAGCAAGCGCAAGATCTGTGGAGCCTGCGGGAAACCATACCTCTTGCCAACCGTGCGATTGGCGCAATTTGCTCATCGGATATTTCTTTGCCGCTGTCGGAAATTGCCAGTTTTATCGCCAAGATGCCCGTGGCTTTGGCCCGTTATGGCGACATCCGTATCAATTGTTTTGGTCATCTTGGCGATGGGAATCTCCATTTTAACCTGTTTCCGGCCGCGGGTGCGGCGGCTTCAGACTACCGCGCCATGAGGGCAGATTTGCAGGCAGAAGTGCATCGACTGACCCATGAATTGGGTGGATCCGTTTCTGCCGAGCATGGCGTTGGGCGGCTCAAGGTGGCGGATATTGCGCGCTTTGGCGATCCCGTGAAATTGCAGCTTATGCGTCAGATCAAAGACACGTTGGATCCTCAAGGCATTATGAACCCCGGGGCCGTTTTACCGCTACGGGCAGCTTAGCTGCGCGCTGGGCATATCGACCAGACCAGGCATGCCATAAGAGTTATAAGTGAGCCTCGGTTCGGCGAATGAAATATGCCCTGTACAAAAAATACAGCTGAGGACAGCCCAAAATAATTTCATTAAATANTTCCTTAACAATGCGTTAGATTAACTTAAAAATGCGGAGCTTGTAAGCTGTAGATCAGGAAAATAGAGCATCAAGAAAATAGATATTTTTGCTGGGCAATTTACCTGTAGGCGCGAAAGCGCTATGGGCGGCTCATGACAGCCTATACCCCTCCGATGGACCCTTTGGATGTGATCCACCTGGATCATGAGCTCTTGCTGGTTAACAAGCCCTCGGGTCTTTTGTCTGTGCCTGGGCGCGGACCATTCTTGGCCGATTGTTTGATATCCCGCATTCAGGCCGACTACCCCACAGCGCTTTTGGTGCATCGGTTGGATCGAGACACCTCGGGCGTCATGGTCTTTGCTTTGTCATCCCATGCACAGCGTCACTTGGGGCTACAATTTGAAAAACGCCAGACGCAAAAGACTTATGTGGCGCGGGTCTGGGGGCAAATGGTGGCACAAAGCGGCACGGTTGATTTGCCGATCATAGTTGATTGGCCGAACCGGCCGCGGCAGATGATTTGCCATGAGACTGGCCGCGCGGCACAGACCGATTGGCAGGTGATTAAAAGGGGCGCTCAAGAAACGCGCGTCAAGTTAAGTCCAAAAACGGGTCGCTCGCATCAACTTAGGGTACATATGCTAGCTCTTGGGCATCCGATTTTGGGCGATCCGTTTTATGGCACGCCGGAAAGCCAAGCGGCCCCGCGCCTGATGCTGCATTCCCACCGCTTGCGTCTACGTCATCCAGATGGTGGCGAATTGATGGATTTCCGCGCCAAAATACCATTCTAAAGCCACGTTCTAAAACATCGGCTAGACCTGCTCAGTGACGATGCATGTTGCAATCGGCATCATAGGTGTCCATCAAAATCCCGATCCCTGCGCTGATCGCTTGTCCAGAGAGCGGGAATTTTGATGGGCTTTAGGTGTATGACTTAACTGTCTTCCCAGCAGCTCACAGCTTTGATTTCCATGAACTCATGCAGGCCGAAAATACCGCCTTCGCGGCCATTGCCCGATTGCTTGTAGCCGCCAAATGGGCTGCCCATGCCAAAGCCGACAGAATTGGTTTCGACCATGCCTGAGCGTAACTGCCGCGCGACACGCTGACGTTGTTCTTGATCGCCGCATTGGATGTAATTGGTCAAACCATAGGGCGTATCATTGGCAATTGCGATGGCTTCCTCTTCGGTATCAAAGGGCATGATGGTCATGACAGGGCCAAAGATTTCTTCGCGGTTTATACGGGCCGTGTTGTCCACATCCGCAAAGATGGTCGGGCGGACATAATAGCCGCGGTTCAACCCTTCCGGGCGACCAAGCCCACCTGCGATCACTGTGGCACCATCTTCTTTTATACCCACCTCGATTAGGTTTTGGATTTTGTCAAATTGCATCTGACTGACCACAGGACCGATATGGCCGCCTTCTTCAGACGCGGGGCCAACTTTAGTAGCCTCGGCTGCGGCCGCGGCTTGCTCCAGCGCTTGGGCGTAGCGAGAGCGCTCTACCAACATACGGGTTGGGGCGTTGCACGATTGGCCGGAATTGCGCATGCAGCGGGCGACTCCATTGGTCACCGCATCATCAGCAGCATTGGCGAAAATGATATTTGCACCTTTTCCGCCCAGCTCGAGGCTCACACGTTTGAGTGTATCGGCGGCGGCTTTGGAAATGGCGATGCCCGCACGGGATGAACCTGTGAAGCTGACCATATCCACATCAGGATGCACAGACAGCTGCGAGCCAACGCCCAGACCATCGCCGTTGACGAGGTTGAACACACCGGCGGGGAAGCCTGCCTCATGAATCATCTCAGCAAACAATAGGCCCGAGAGCGGCGCAATTTCGGAGGGTTTCAAAACCATGGTGCAGCCAGCGGCCAGCGCGGGCACGGCCTTGAGCACAATTTGGTTCATGGGCCAATTCCAAGGGGTGATCAAAGCGGTCACACCAATGGGTTCCATCATAGTGCGCTCATTGGGCGCTTGCGCGCCGAGCGGGCGATCAAATTCGAAATCTTTGAAGGCATTGATAAAGCCTTGCAAATGCCATGTCCCAGCGCCAACCTGCTGATTGCGTGATAATTTTTGCGGCGCGCCCATTTCTAGGCTGATCGCTGTGGCCATATCGGCCTGCTGGGCTTGGTAAACTTCAAGCAATTTTTCTAACAGGTCCAAGCGCTCTGCCTTGCTGGTTTGGGACCAGCTGGGAAAGGCGGCTTTTGCAGCTGCGACCGCGGCATCCGTATCCGCCTGACTGCCCAAAGAAATCACCCCAACCACGTCTTCTGTGCTTGGATCGATGACATCAAAGTCATGCGCTGTCGCTGGGTTAACCCATTGGCCGTTAGTATAAAATTGGCGCTTCTCAATCATCTTTGCCTCCTGCAAGTACTGAATTCGAGCGAGAATGTCATTGCCGGGTGAATTTCGCAAGCATTGAAGATGCCGGCAGCAGCACTTTTTTCTGAACTATCCACGCTCAATGTGTCCGGTGGTGCCATCGTAGGAGGAGACTTCAGCGCATGCGTTTTTGTGAAAATACTAATGGTGTGGTTTTCCTAAAACCAAAAAAGCCCCACCAAAGGCGGGGCTTTTAAGATATTGCTCTGGGCGATTTAGCCTTCGCTGGCCTCATCGGCTACGATTTCTTCGCCGGTCTCTTGGTTGACCATTTTCATGGCCAAACGCACCTTGCCGCGATCATCAAAACCCAACAGTTTGACCCAAACCTCTTGACCTTCTTTGAGAACATCGGAGGGGTGGTTCAAGCGGCGATTTTCGATTTGGCTGACATGCACCAGACCATCGCGTTTGCCGAAGAAGTTTACAAATGCGCCGAAGTCGACAACTTTGACAACTTTGCCTTTGTAGATCGCATTTTCTTCAGGCTCTGCCACAATCGCGTGGATCATGTCATAGGCTGTTTTGATGCTATCGCCATTCGGGCTGGCGATTTTAATCACGCCTTCGTCGTTGATATCAACTTTCGCGCCGGAGACTTCAACGATCTCGCGGATCACTTTACCGCCAGAGCCGATGACTTCACGGATCTTATCGGTTGGGATTTGCATGGTTTCAATCCGCGGAGCATGTACCGAGAATTCCTGCGCGCCTGAAATGGATTTGCCCATTTCACCCAAGATATGCAAACGGCCAGCTTTGGCTTGCGCCAAGGCTTTTTTCATAATGTCCTGCGTAATGCCGGCCACTTTGATGTCCATTTGCAATGAGGTGATCCCGGCTTCTGTGCCGGCCACTTTGAAGTCCATATCGCCGAGGTGATCTTCATCGCCCAAGATATCGGTCAGAACGGCATATTCACCGTCATCTTCCAAGATCAGACCCATGGCGACACCGGCCACAGGTGCTTTCAAAGGCACACCTGCATCCATCATGGACAGCGAGCCACCACAGACGGAGGCCATAGAGGAAGAGCCGTTGGATTCGGTGATCTCAGAGACCAAACGGATCGTGTAAGGAAAGTCGGTCGCTGCAGGCAAAACCGCCTGAAGTGCACGCCATGCCAATTTCCCATGCCCAATTTCGCGGCGGCCCGGAGGGCCAAAGCGGCCAACTTCGCCGACAGAATAGGGCGGGAAGTTATAATGCAGCAGGAAGTTGGATTTATAGGTGCCGTGCAAGGCGTCGATCATTTGCTCATCATCGCCGGTGCCCAAAGTGGTCACGACCAGACCCTGCGTCTCACCACGGGTGAACAGAGCAGAGCCGTGTGTACGTGGCAACAGGCCGGTTTCGCAATTGATTGCGCGAACCGTATCCAAGGCGCGCCCATCGATGCGCTTGCCATTCTTGACGACATCGCCGCGCAGAACTTTGGATTCCAGTTTTTTCAAAGCAGAACCGAGGTTTTCATCGGCCAATTGCTCTTCGCTCAGGCTGGCTTTGATCGCGTCTTTCGCTGCGGCAACCGCAGAGGTGCGTTCTTGTTTATCGGTGATGGCGTAAGCGGCGCGCATGGCCTCTTCACCAGAGCAGATACGGCAGCGAAGAGGTCGCTGTAATCTGGAGCTTGGAAGTCAAAAGGCTCTTTCGCGCAATCTTCCGCCAGATCCACGATCAGATCAATCACAGGCTGGATTTGCTCATGTGCAAAAGCAACCGCGCCGAGCATCTCATCTTCAGACAGCTCATAGGCTTCGGATTCAACCATCATCACCGCATCTTTGGTGCCGGCCACAACCAGATCCAAGCGCTGCTCAGGGTTCTGGCGCAGGTTGTGCATGTCATCAATTGTTGGATTGAGAACATATTCACCATCAACAAAGCCCACACGCGCGCCTGCGATTGGGCCCATGAATGGTGCGCCCGAAATGGTCAGAGCCGCCGAGGCCGCGATCATCGCAACCATGTCAGGGTCATTGACCAAGTCATGAGACAGAACGGTACAGATCACCAAGACTTCGTTTTTGAAGCCCGGCACGAACAAAGGCCGGATTGGGCGATCGATCAAGCGTGATGTCAGCGTCTCTTTTTCAGTTGGACGCGCTTCACGTTTGAAAAAGCCACCTGGAATTTTACCGGCGGCGTAATATTTTTCATTGTAATGTACAGTCAGAGGGAAAAAGTCCTGACCGGGTTTTTGGCTTTTGGCGAATGTTACGTTCGCCATAACTGAGGTTTCACCCAAAGTCGCAATTACGGTGCCATCGGCTTGACGGGCAACCTTACCTGTTTCCAAAGTAAGGGTTTCTTCGCCCCACTGAATGGATTTTTTAGTTTCTGTAAACATCTGTGTTTTCCTAAACGGCCCATTGGCCTGTCACATGGCGGCCCCATTGCCGCCGACCCCGATATCTTNTTTTCGGGCGCTGGAGTCCGGGCGCCGCGTTTCAGATAGCGCGCATCTATAGCAATATTTACTGCGGGGGAAGGGGGGGCGTGATATTGGGGAGTTTTACCTGGCTTGCGTCGGAGTGCCGTCGGCCGCGGGCACTTCAAAGATTTCTACCACACAGGCCCCGACAATGAGGCAAGCCCCGATCCATTCCAGCATCCCCATGGCCTCTTCTGGCAGCAACAAGCTGGCGGTGAGGGTGGCGACGATGACTTCGGTCATCATCAAAAGGGCTACCCTGCCCGGGAAGAGAAATTTTTGGCCCAGAAGATAATTAATATCGACGGCAGAATGATCCCAATGGAAATCACAGTTGAGGCGGGCGCCACTTGCTGCAAAAGCGCCAGGCTTGGGCCCGAACCTTGGCCCCACAGCGCCCCAAACAACAGCGCAAATACGGAGGCGAGGCAGAACTGAAACAAAAGCAACGTCGGCATGGGAACCTCACCATAGCGTTTGATCATCGCGCCGCCTACGGCCCAGGTGATGCCCGACAGGAACCCCAAGGCATCACCGATGTTGAGCGGCACCTGCCCGCCGCCTTGGGACACCAAAAACCCAAGGCCGAGCAAGCCAATGGCAATGGCGATCCAGCGGCCGCGGGTGACCTCTTCCTTCAGCCAATAGCTGCCAATCAGCGTCGACCAAATCGGCGCGAGGTAAAACAGCAATGTCACCCGCACCACTGAAGAGAGCACCAGACCAATGGTGAACAGCGCCACGGTTAATCCCATGAACACGCCGATCAAAGCCCCGCGGCGCAGATGTGGCAGCTGGCTGCGAAACTGCCAAAGGAACAGGGCGAGGGCGACAAAAGCGGCTGGAATATTGATCAATGCAACGGCCCAGTCTTCGCGCACCCCCAGGCCTGCAAGATAGCGCAGTGGAATCCAATACAGCCCCCAAATTCCCGCAGCGATCAAAACAGCGAGGGAGGCGAACCGGTTTGAGGGGTTGGCAAATTGCATGGAAAATCTGTCCAGCAGATGGGGCCGATTGTCTAGCCCTTAAAGACCTCTGCCTGCAAACGCAAAAACCGCACCCCGAAGGATGCGGTTTTTAAATCGATGATTGGACCGAGGCTTAGCGGCGCAGGCCCAAACGTTTGATCAAATCTTGGTAACGGGCTTCGTCTTTGCTGCGGGCATAATCCAGAAGCTTACGACGTGTGGCCACCATTTTCAGCAAACCGCGGCGACCGTGGTTGTCTTTTTTATGGGTTTTAAAGTGCTCAGTCAAAGTCGCGATGCGCGAGGACAAGATTGCAACCTGAACTTCAGGTGAACCTGTGTCGCCCTCTTTGATGGCGAATTCTTTCATGAGCCGTGCTTTTTCTTCAGCAGTAATCGACATCGGGGTCTCCTTTAAAGGTTAAGGGTTATGGCGCAGGCCGGGATGTCGTCCAGCAAGGCCCGTGGAGGCACCGCTCAAAGCCTCACAA
>JGI20160J14292_10004715_pt1 | contig 10055 bp, 9 predicted proteins | sample COG_10_FD_14292 | JGI IMG/M metagenome (IMG submission 14292) | reverse complement strand
CATTTAATTTATCTCTGCCATGAGTCTGTGGTTTTGGACAAAAAACATTATTGATTTCGTTTATTTTACTGGGAATTTTTACATTGGTCGTAGGCGAAGTATAGTGCGATATGGCCAACGGGTATGGTAACAAGCAATCCAACGCCAAGGCAAATTACTCCCAGAATTTGAAGAAAGCCGATTGCAATAAAGAGGATGATTAGTTTTAACCAATTTCCCTTGGCAACCAATCTTGATTCTTGGATGGCTTCGATAAAAGATAATTCTGGACGGTCAGCCAGTACACAGGGAGAAAAAGTCCACCACATCGATAATATAATCCCGGGGATAATAAAAAATACAAAACCGATTCCGATTATGAATCCTAGTACGAGGGGGCCAAACATTTTTTCAATCGCATTTGAAAAGTCAAAAAGATCACCAATGGCCATTTTTGTTCCATTTTGCTGAAATCTCTTTGCACAGGTAAAGAAATTCACTGCTAGCAGAGGAGCAAGAAGGGCTCCGATTCCAGTAGAACTTAGAACGCTGGATAAGACCAACCAAGAGATGGAGCCAATTGGATTTGCTTTGAAAAAAGAGAATGCTTCACCAATTGCAGAACCAATTGTAAAACTACCTCCTCCGCTTCGAATGTTACTGGTTTGATTACCGGGTTGGGGAATTTTGGTTTGTGCTCCCGGATTCTGTGCTGGGCTAGTTGTCTTTTGCTGCTGTGGTATTTGGATTCCAATGGCCGCAAATGTAGGAGATGAAATGGGTTCCCAATTAGGCATGCCTTCTTGCCAGGCTAGTGTTTCTATTCCAATTTGTTGAGCCACAAGCATCTGGTTGACTTGTGCAATTTCGTAGGGTCCTATTTGTTGTTGATTACTGTTGAGATATAAGCCCATTTAATTCTCTTAGGAAAGATCTAAGTTTTGGTCAAGTAAGGTTTGCCCGCTTGGAATTGCCAGATTCTAAATCCTGTGCATAGTAATGATTAAATCTTATGGCGAAATTATCCCCGAAAAGCATGTTTCTTAGCAGTTTTTTAATTTACTGCATTCTTAGCTTGTTTTTTTATTCCTGTGGTTCTGAAGAATCGAATAGTTCGAAACGAACCGACGGAAATAAATTGGGAGATTATCGACTGGATGAGTATGTGGGATCTGAGTCCTGCGCTGAATGTCATGCCGAGGCCCATGCCAAGTGGGAGGAATCACACCATTACCATGCGATGGAATTACCGGGGCCCGAAACAGTCCGTGCGGATTTTAATAATACAGAATTCGTAAATTACGGCGTCACCACCAAGTTTTTCATGGAGGATGAAAAGTACATGGTGGAAACCAACAATCAGGACGGGGATATGGAAACTTTTGAGATTGCCTACACCTTTGGTTGGGAGCCGCTTCAGCAGTTTTTAGTCAAGTTTCCGGACGGTCGAATGCAGGTTTTACCAACCTGTTGGGATGTTGATAAAAAAGAATGGTATCATTTGTATCCCGATGAAAAGATTGCTCACGATGATCCACTCTTTTGGACCCGTTCCATGCAAAACTGGGATCATATGTGCGCGGATTGTCATTCCACCAACCTGCGCAAGGAATTTGACGATGCTAAACAAACCTTCTCTACCGCTTATTCCGAAATGAATGTGGCCTGTGAATCCTGCCACGGGCCGGGCCGAGATCATGTTGAGTTTGCCAAAGAAGGAAAAGGGTGGGGGGAACTTGAACATTTTGGCTTTGCAGACATAAACAGTTCAAATGTCGCGCAAATTGAATCCTGTGCTAAGTGCCATGCCCGGCGTGGCTTTGTACACCCGGGGCACCATGCCGGCAGTAAGTTTCTTGATCACTTCCTACCTGAAGTGACACAGCCCTGGTCTCCCGATATGAGTGTCCCTACCTATCATGTGGACGGACAAATTGATGATGAAGTTTATGTATACGGATCTTATATTCAGAGTAAAATGTTTCACCAGGGGGTCAAATGTGTGGATTGCCATGATCCGCACACCGTAAAACTCCATACTTACACGAATCAATTGTGCACGCGTTGTCATGTGCCGAATGAAAAAAATCCTACCGGTTTTGACACATCTGCCCACCATTTTCACCAATCTGGAACACAGGGAGCCCAGTGTGTGGAATGTCATATGCCAGAAAAGACCTACATGGGAATTGATGCGCGCCGAGATCACAGTATCCGCATCCCACGGCCGGATCTTTCCGTCAAGCATGGCTCGCCCAATGCCTGTAACCGATGTCACACTGACCAAGATGCCCAATGGGCTGCGGATGCAGTCGAACGGTTTAAGGGAACGGACCGACCGAAAGAAGTTCGTCACCCTGAAGCTTTTCATGCATTAAGAACAGGCAAGCCGGAAGCCGAAAAACTCCTTTTGGCAGCCTGTCAGGATCCCGAGTCTCCCGCTTTTAGCCGTGCGGGTGCAATGCTTGCCCTGCGCCGTTTTCTGAGTGATGCCTCCTTTGACGAAGCCCGTCGCAACCTGGACTCGAACCAATCAGTCCTCCGTGTTGCCGCTGTGTCCAAACTGGAAGACTTACCACCTGAGCAAAGCCATGCCTCGCTTGTGCGCATGCTTCACGACCCTATTGTATCGGTGCGAACCGAAGCGGCCCGCATTCTTTCGCGCTCTCCACAAACTCTATTTGAAGAGAGCGATTACAAACTTTTCCGCGTGGTCTTTCAGGAATTAAAGAAACGGTTTGAGTACAATCTTGACCGGCCAGAATCTCACTTGTCACTTGGTATTTTAGCCGAGAATCAAAATGACCCGATTCTAGCCGAGGAACATTACCGTTCTGCAATTAAGCGTGAAAGTACCTATGTGCCCGCCCGAATGAACTTAGCTACTTTGCTCAGTAAGCGTGGACGAAACCGAGAAGCTGAAAAACTTCTTCGCGAAGCCATTCGCTATCAGCCTACATGGGGACAGGTTTATTATTCACTCGGTCTACTTTTAGCCGAGGATCGTTCCCGACTGCCCGAAGCCACCCGTACACTTGAAAAAGCCGCCGGTTATGCACTCGATAATCCCCGGATCTTTCACAACCTTGCTATTGCCTATTGGCAGCAGGAAAAAGTTGACCCTGCAGTTACCGCTTTTCTGCGGGCCATCGAACTGGAGCCCAATAATCCTCAATTTGTGCAAAACCTGCTACAATTGCTTGCTCAAAAGCAAAGATGGAAAGAAGCTTTACCCTATGCCCGCCGAATGGTTGAATTAACCCCAAGAAATCCACAGGCAATAAACTTCCTTCGTCAAATCGAACAGTCAATCAGTCCCTAGTTTTGAAGTAGAAGTTACTATTCTATTTGAGTTCAATTCAGGTATTTGAATTAGTAAGTTCTCTGTAGTAGTTAGACGTCTGAAAAATAACCATCATCTCTTGTCTGTTGCCATTCCATTTGATGAGGATCTTTGGCTTCAAATTGGATTGGGTTTTTATCGACTGACTTGAGGTAGTCGTGCTTCCTTATTTTTTCCTGCATTTCCCTCCATTCCGCCTCGCCCACAAGAATTGAACTTCCTTGGTCTGTAAAGATTAGGACAGGTTGTCCTGTTTGATTTGTCTTCTCAATCAATGCGGAAAGTTTACCTTGTGCAATCCACGACTTAATCGAATCCATAACTTAAGCTAATCGAGTATATTATAAAGTCAAATGGTAGTTTGTGTTATTTGGAAATTTTTTGAGATGGCGGGGAAGGGCGGTACCTATCTTTACAGAAACGGAAGAAAAGGCTAAAAAAGCAATTTTCATATCAAGTAATTTCAGATTTATGTAGTTTATCGATTTGTGTTACATCTTCACTACAAGTCTTACCGCGCAAAGGTTACCAACAATTTATTTTAATGTATTGTCGGGAAATAATCGGAACTATCCATAGGTAATCGAATGATATCGGATTACCGATTGTCATTTTGTATGTGGGGACCTGTACCCCAAATCGAAGTGGTATTTACCTTCTCCTTATTGTGTGTTGGAGAGAAGAGAAATCGATTACTTGCGAACCTGTTTAATAATATTCTCGGTTTCAGAAACAATTACATCCCCATACTGCTCGAACCGCTTCTCAAGTCGACCAGTTCAAGAATGTAGGTGTAAGTTTTAAAAATAACCTTATTTTGATATTCTCGATTTTCGAAAATCTTTTGAGTTAGTACATAGTCGGGTTGATTTGCCTGGGCTCTTCCCTGCTGTGCCTTGGCAAACCGGATAAATTCATTAAGGCTCGCATTTGAACTCGAACCTGCAATACGGGCCAAACCGGATTGAGTAATCACATTTTTCAAACCATTAATCCGCAGAGCCTCCGGGAATTCTACAGCAACCTGTGCCGTCATCGGTCCAATCGCGATACGGGGTGGTTGTCCACTTGCGGTTTTTGCGAGTGGGGACTGCATTAATTTAACAAACATCTTGCTTGAGAATTCGTCGAGGTCACGGACGGTAAGGTCACGATATTCAGTTACTTGGGATGAGTCCACCCGTATGGTTTTGCCACTCTGGCAGGAGGAAAAAAACAAGGCGATGGCAGTGGGAATAGCAAAAAGAAGGAAGGAATTTTTCATAAATTAAATTGGTGGAGGATTTTTAAGAATTAGATTCCTTTAAAAAGGACCCGGAAGTCAGAGGCATTCCCTCGGGGGTCAACATCTTTTATCGAGATGATTTGATTACCGTTCAAGCTCGAACGGTTCCAGGAAGAGGAGGAAGAGTCTAAAGTGCCACTTTCATCCAGCCAGTCAAATTTGTAGTTGAAGCGAATAGGATGGGTTGATGAGTTTTGAATTTCCACCTGAGCCATCAGTTTACCATCGACCCGTTTCTTGGACGAGCGGAGAACCTTGATCGGTCGAGTTTTTTTGTCGGCGTTGACAATTTGATTGACCGAAGTTCCATCGGATCCGGCATTATCATAGGTTGCCACGGGACTCTTATTATAGGTGGAACAACTGGAGACCAGTCCGAGGAGTACAGTGGCGAAGGAAATTGGTTTTATCACAGTTCTGAGTGGTTTGAATGGTTGAAAATGTATAAGTTAGCTTACTTACGGGCCAACACGAGAGGCTTCGTTTCATTAACATTATTCAGGGCAATGCCTTGGTCAAATGAGAAATTACTGATCTCCTTAATTGGATTCCCACGTCGTATGGATTTGAGGTAGACAAAATTGGTCAGGCTTTGCGGATTGACCTGAAGATTAATTTTTGTTCCAGCACCTGTCTGCACAGAAAAAGAACCGTTTTCCGGGGTCTTAATTTTCTGTACGAGGACCTGTTTGGGAAGGGAGTACCATGATCTTTCATCCGCCTGAGTCAATGCTTCCGCAGCAGCCACCTTAGCGATCGCTGAAAAAATCATTACCGCAGCACTATCCTGTTGTTGATCTTTGGTGGCCGCTTCGATGGCCACCTGGGATGCCACCGCGAGAGTGGTCTGGATGAGGGCCTTGGCAATTTGTCCCGGAAGTTTGGCCTTGAACTCGGCACTGACGACCGCGTCCATATCGACCAAGGTTTCCATTTGCGTGGACTCGGAACCTAATAATATGGATGCACTTTCATCATAATCATTTCGGTATTGCAAGCGGGGTAGGGCAAAGGGAACATACAGCACTCCACCCGGTGGCGGACCGTTATAAAATAGGAAGAGGGGGAGACGGAATTTTTCCTCCACCCGGTAGGGAGCACTCCCGCTTTCCATTAGAACATAAGTGGTGGATTCCGCTCCCGGACCCGCTTTTTTCTCATCCCGGAGAAAACTTTTACCCGAGCCAAGCACATCGGTGAGGTTCTTCTTGGTCGTGCCAAAATCGAATTGCTCGCCACCGCGGTTGTTGAGAACGAGGCGAATGTAATCGCCCATCGGATTGTAAAAGTCCTGATAGGTTTTACTTAATTCCTCATCCACCAGATTGCCAATTTGAACGGTATCAGATTCCATAAAGTTTTTGTATTTCAGGTCTTTTTTCTCGATTGCGTCCTGTTCCGCTTCCATGACCATCTTCCGGCTAATCTCCTTGGCCTCCTGTCTTTTGAACTTCAACTCGGTGAAAGCGGATTGGGTAGCTGTATTGTCACCCCTTTCTAATGCTCGAAGGGCCCGATAAATCTCAAGCATGTTCCGGTCGTAAAAATGACCAACATATTCCCCGAGCCCTTTATTTTTTGCTTTAATCGCACCGCCAATAAATTTCTCGTCGGCAATCGACTTGGCATTTCCAATATGTATATCCGAAAGTTCATTCATTCGGTTGGCACGGGCTACAGAGGCCATTTCCAAATTCCAGAGTAATTCCTCATCGTGACCGGCCTTGATTGACTCACCTGCTTTCTCGAGGTGCACGAGGGCGGATCCCTCGTCTCCTATATCCCAGGAATTACGGAATTCCTGGGTGCTTTGCTGGTACGATGCACAGGAGGAGAAAAAGAGGACTGATTGAAGGATGAGTAGGCGAAAGATTGATTTCTTGTACATTTTAGGAAAAAAGAAAGTGATTTAGTCAGCAAGTCTGGCAAGAGGAAGATTTTCTGGTTCGACATTAGTATCGATTCCAAGATCCTCAATAATTTTACAGGTGGCCACATCGGCTTGTACATCGACCACCTCGATCTGTCCGATCTTGGTAAAGGTCGTACCGGACATCACTTTTTTGGTAATGGGATGGATGATTTTTTTTGCGATACCGACATCATAGAGCTGTCCCTTTTCAATCCCGTTTTGATAGCCTGACAAAATGGTGCATTGATTCCCGACTTTTTGATAAACATAAATTTTTTGTTCAAAATTGGCCGCAAAACTTTCCGCCATTTGCCGTGCTGAATCCTTGGCAAACTGTTCCACTTTTTTCATCCGGTTCAAATCTCCGCCAGTCTGTTCGCCAAATAAATCCTCATCCCATTGACCATTGTATTCCGGCACCTCAAATGTTTTTTGGTCTTCCGGACGGTCGCGGTTAATGAGTTGCATACTGGCGGATACGAAAATATCGCGGTTTAATCGGGTGGAATCATCAAGCGGGTTGGTCATTTTGGTCTGCTTTTCAACAAAGGCAGTCACCCGGCAATTCAGGATGTATTTTGGTTTACGAATCATCTTTTTTTCAACCGCTTCAAAAATATCGGAATAACTTAATTCTGCATCCAAATTTGATTCACTGACAATACTGTCGAGTTCGACAACGGCATACTTCCCGGTTTGATTCAAATAAGTTACAAAATGGACAGGGAGTGCCTGAAGATAGGCATCGAGTGAAGGAGGGGCGAGTTTTTGAACCGCGGGAGTTGCTTCAATTTTCCGCAGAACGATTGGTTCCTTCTGAGCAAAAAGAAAGAATTGAGGAACAAGAACGAGTAAGCAAAGGGAAAGAATTTTCATTAGAAAAGAGATTTATTAAGATTAATTTCGGGGACTTCGAATTTAGAATTTTTTAAATATTCCATCATACCCTCGGCAATTTTTTGTTCGTTCTCTGTGAGGACCGCTCCCGCCTTGGCGTTTTCAAGGAAAAGTAATTGAGTACGCCATCTTTCATACTCCTCCGGGCTGGGTTGGATTGAAATAGAAATCTTCATACCCTCATGTGCATTGATCAACCTTTCCTCCGAGGTATGCCCAGCATGTCTAATCTTAAGGCGATGAATTCCCTTGGGGATTGATAAGCTCTGTGTCGCGGATGAATTTCCGAGTACGAGTCCGTCAATTTCAACCTCGGCACTAGTGGAAATAATATCGAATTCATTTCCCGATAAAATTAAATCACCTCTTTCATTTTTAATAAACTGGGGCATTTTCATTCCCTGAAGCTTGGCCTCGATCATTACCTTTACTCCATCGCTACCCAAGTTTTGTGCTACGATCGGATTATTGATTTCCTTCTGGCTTGCATTTTTGAATTGGCTCACTGACCGGGCTGCGAGTAGGTCCGATTGGAAGATATGTTTTGAAATTTCTGAAACGGCGTCGTCGATTAAATCGGAAAGGATAGAATCCTTCGCTAGCTTAACACTGACATTTCGTGTGATAGGAAATTTTTTCTCCAACCGAAAGCTCTTCCCTAAAAAAGAACCCCCATTTGAAACTGAGTGAATTCGGTAACTCGCCCGCAGCTGGTAAGTGGTCACCTTTCGGTTTAATGTTGGGAGTTCAACGCTACTTTCCTGCAAGTCATTTAAAGTGCCAATTACAAAGCAATCGGCACCCAGTATGGAAGATAGTTCCTTAATACTATTATTAGATAATGAACTTAGTAAACCTGCCTGCTTGGACTGGCCTTGCAATTGAGAAAGTCCACGGGTGATCATTTCCGGTGAAATAATTTGAAAGCCAAAATCAGAAATTTCTGCGGTAAGCAGATCGGAAAAAGAATCTGCCTGATTGCTGTATTGATTACCCAGTCGATTTAAAACATAAATGGCTGCAGAGGTTGGCTTTGCCACGCTCGAAATAGATTTTCCGACTTGCTGGCTTTTGTTAATGGTTGCTTGTGCTACAAGATTGGAGGGGTTTCCCAAACAACATGCACATGCCAGGAATAAAAAGCACAGGGATTGAATTTTGTAGTGAATCATTGGTTGTAGGATAGATGGAAAAAGCATAATTTGATCAGATATGGCTCAAATGTAAACTTTTATTTCGAATAGATAGCTATTCAGACTATATGAATTCAGTAAATAACTCAAAATCTTTAAACACCATACGATAGTGTAGAAGTTTTATTGAGAGGAAATTGATTCCATTATCTAATCTTGTCGCCGAATCTTGATGAGAATTATTCTTGAGCTTTTAAAAAAAGCAAATCATCTAACTTGCCTACTTCAATTTACCGGTATCGTAATCGTAAAAATAGGGTCTTCCGTCCTTCTTGGTTATGAAATAGAGCCAATTTGCGGAGGAGTGCAGGAAGAGATGTGGGTAAACGCCATGTGCTGTCCAATGCCAACCCAGTTGTTCATTCCATAGCCAGAGGTCCCTGCTTTTTCCAGTATGCGAATAAAGCCAACCGAGATCGGCATGGTAGAGCCAACCATTAGGGTAGGGACGGAAAGAACCGAACCAAGGCGATGTTCGCCAACCGCCGGCGATTTCGGGTAATTCATTCCACCAAGACCGTGGAGTAGAAGGGGAAATCTTTTTAATTCCCCCCAAGGACTCGCCCACATTATTACGCACATAGGCACGATAGTAAAAGGTCTGGCCATTCTGAGTTGTTTGATAATCTGCAAAGAATGGATCGGTTTGATTATGATCTATTCCTGAAATCCGTTCAGAATTCAAAAATTGAAGTTAGTCGAAACGAGGAATCCTTTTTCGCTTATGATTGATCCTCCGTCCGTGAGGATTTTTCCGTACAACCTTGAAGTACCATTTTGTTCATTTCTAGAATCCAGGGTCCGCACAATTGCAAGGTATTCTTTACTTTGCTGTGTGGAATTCTGATCAACTCTAGTATTATTTTGATCCGTTTGTGAAATGGTTCCATTCTGATCAATTACAGGTGGTTGGGTGGCATTGTGGTCGCCAGTGGTATTATGGTCAATGATGGGCGTACTGGTTTGATTATTATCAGAGGGAGGGATGAAATCGTCGCTTGGATCGTTAAGCAGGGAAAGGGTGAAGAATTCCCAAAATACGCCTACTTTGTTCTGCTTGGCTTTGACTCGTAGGTAAAGAGTGGAGGAATTATTCTCATAATCAAATACCACTGCAGTGCGGAGTGTGTTATTGCTATCGATGGTGAATAGGTGATTATGGGAAATGTTTTCATTGATATCGTTAAACTTCACTATATGAGAGTCATTGAGGTCAGGGTCGATCACAGTGAACTGCCCTACAATTGTCCCTACTGGTTTGTTTTCCATGATTTCCAGACTACTAAGGGTCAGAGCGGTTGGGAGGGTGTCGGCTATTGAATTTGCATCTCTTGGGTCCGAACCATAGGCAATCTCCTCGGCATCGGAGTAGCCGTCTCCGTCATCATCGGTATCATAAGCATCCTCGATTCCGTCTCCATCCAGGTCTTCCACCACATTGAGGAT
>JGI20160J14292_10004711_pt1 | contig 10058 bp, 7 predicted proteins | sample COG_10_FD_14292 | JGI IMG/M metagenome (IMG submission 14292) | reverse complement strand
GCACCGCAAAGGATGTTATTGCAAAAGGAAGAACGAATGTTGGAAGGTAAAAGTTCACGGGGTAAATATATTCGTATAATTGCGGATATTGGAAGTCGATTGGCTATGAAAAAACTAGGATTACTATTTATATTAGCGTTAGCATGCTTAAACATGGACTTACAAGCACAAGATGTTGCTTTTAGTCAATTTTATGCTAATCAACTTTATTTAAACCCTGCGTTAGCTGGGTCAGCTAGGTGTCCTCGAGTTACATTGAACTATCGTAATCAATGGCCTGGAATACCTTCAACCTATGTGACCTATTCAGCATCTTACGACCAATACGTTGATGCATTAAGTGGAGGTATAGGTATTCAAGCTTACCACGACAGACAAGGGACAGGAATTATTCAAACCAATTCCATTAGTGGAATGTACGCATATCAGGTTGCTTTAGATCGCAACATTAGCTTCAAAGCAGGGATGCAAGCGACTTACTATAATAAATCCATCGATTGGAGTCAGTTGACCTTTGGAGATATGATTGACGCTCGTTATGGCTTCATCTACCCAACAGGAGAAGTTCCAATTGAAGCTCCTGTGAACAAATTAGACTTCTCAGCGGGTGGCTTATTATTCACTCAAACATTTTACTTAGGTTTTGCTGCGCATCACTTATTTGAGCCGAATGAATCATTCTTCAAATCAGCAGAAAGTAGATTACCAAGAAAATATACTGCTCACGCTGGTGCTGTAATCCCTCTTGATAAGACGAATCCAGAAGACGGAAGCATATCTCCAAACATTATTTATCAAAGGCAAGGAGAATTCAACCATTTAAATTTAGGTCTGTACTTGAATAAAGGCCCAATTACCGGAGGAGTTTGGTATAGATGGGATGACGCCTTAATCTTTCTAGTAGGTCTGCACACCGATCAGTTCAGGTTTGGCTATAGCTATGATATAACTGTTTCAAGTTTGGGTACGCAAACTTTAGGCTCACATGAGATCAGCGTAACATTATTGTTGCCGTGTAAACAAAAGCGCAGAAAATTTAAAATGATGCGTTGCCCTCAGTTTTAATTGCGCGATAATAAAAACTCAACTATCTTCGTTTACTTAACAAATCAGCGACTTCGCTCTAAAATTAATAACACTATGAAAGCAAAAAACCTTTTTGCTCTATTAGTAGCGCCCCTTCTAATTGCATCCTGCGGATACGAAAAGTCTTCTATCACGGGTTGGAATTTCAACGATCCAGACAATGGAGGATTCCAGAAATATCCTTTTGAAGAACAGGAGACTGGACCAAACTTAGTTTTGATTGAGGGTGGTACGTTCACTATGGGACGGGTTGAACAAGATTTCATGTACGATTGGAATAACATTCCTAGAAGAGCCACTGTTTCTTCATTTTATATGGATCAAACTGAAATTAGCAATTTTCACTGGTTAGAATACCTCTATTGGGTGAAAAGAGTTTATGGTGTTGATTATCCTGAATTGTATAAAAAAGCGCTGCCCGATACTTTAGTATGGAGGTCAAAATTGGCTTACAATGAGCCTTATGTTGATTACTATTTAAGACACCCTGCCTTCCGCGATTACCCTGTAGTTGGCGTGAACTGGCTTCAAGCAAGCGATTTCTGCAGTTGGAGAACTGATCGCGTAAATGAATACATTCTGATCAGAGAAGGTATTTTAGATCACTATCCTGATCAAATCGGTGAGGACAACTTCAATACTGACGCATACTTATCAAATCAGTACAACTCTGGAAAAAGAATTGAAGGTCTTCCAGACTTAAATGCGAATAGCAGTGGTTACAGAAACGTAAAAATGGAAGATGGAATTCTTCTACCAAAGTACCGTCTTCCAACAGAGGCTGAATGGGAATTTGCTGCATTTGGTTTGGTTGGAAATAGTATTGGAGAAAGAGTTGTTGAAAGACGTCTCTATCCATGGAATGGTCATGCGGTTAGAAATCCAGATGAGGCCTATATTGGTATGATGTTGGCAAACTTCAAAAGAGGTCGAGGTGACAACATGGGTGTTGCTGGTAAATTGAATGACAACGCAGATATTACAGCTCCTGTATTTTCTTATTGGCCTAATGACTACGGTTTATACAACATGGCTGGAAATGTAAGTGAATGGGTAATGGATGTCTACCGTCCTCTTTCGTTCGAAGACATGGATGATTTTAGACCTTTCAGAGGTAACGTTTTCAATACGAAGCAACGCGATAATGAAGGTATCCTTCTTGACAAGTATGATATTCCAATCTACAACATTCAAGGTCTAATCAATTACTTAGTAGAGTTCCAAGACAAGACTGCCGAAACTATTAATGATTTAGAATTCGATTTAATTGCTGCTCTTCAAGAACAAGCAGATAGAGCCAATCAACTATTAATAGATGATCAGAAATATGAAGCAAACCTTGTAATTGTTGAAGAGTCAATTGAAGCTATCAAGGCTTCTGATGAAATGGTGAAAATTGCACCCATACTCTTGAAAGATTATAGCACATATATTACTGCTCGTCCAGGAGAGTTAAGATACAGAGAATCAAAAGTTGAAGAGAATATCGACAGAAGAAACTATAAACGTTCTGACAACATCAATTATCTTGATGGAGACCCATTGTCACATTCAAGCGAATTAAGTTGGGGAGAATACGATGATTCAGAAAGAACTGAGACAGGCTCTATGTATGCTTATCCTGGTCAAGGTGAGGCCGCAGAAGACTACTCTTCTCTAATCAATGATCAAGCGAGAGTCTACAAAGGTGCTTCTTGGAATGACAGGGCTTATTGGATGGTTCCAGGAACAAGAAGATTCCTTGATGAAAGACAATCATTATCAACTTTAGGCTTCAGATGTGCAATGGACAGAGTTGGTAGCCCAGTTGGATTAGGCGGTTCTAGATAAGGATTGTTGATATATATATAAGTTTTATGAAGGCCTCAATTGAGGCCTTCATTATTTTCGAACGGTGATGATCTCAACAATTTACTCTACTTATTTGGATTCTTCTGGCGTTTGCACAGACACCAGAAACATCAAGGAAGGCTCTCTTTTTATCGCTTTAAAGGGTGAATCTTTCAATGGAAATGATTTCATCCTTGCCTCCCTTAACGCGGGCGCTTCGCATGCATTTGCAGATGAAAACAGAGAAGAGTTCAGAGGGAATTCAAGGATAACAATTGTCATTAATGGATTAGAAACTCTCCAAGAACTGGCAAAATACCACAGGTCTAAGTTCAAAATTCCTGTTATCGGACTAACGGGAAGCAATGGCAAAACTACCTCGAAAGAATTATTGAACGCTGCTCTCTCCCAAAGTTATAATACATATGCCACTAAAGGCAATCTCAATAATCATATTGGGGTTCCTCTTTCACTTCTCGAAGTAAACAACGAGCATGAAATTGCCATCATTGAAATGGGGGCAAATCATCAAAAAGAGATTAGTTTTTTGTGCTCTCTAGCTGCGCCTGATTTTGGATACATCACTAATATAGGTTTAGCTCACCTAGAAGGGTTTGGAGGTGAAGAAGGCGTATATATTGGGAAAAAAGAACTCTTTGACTTTCTCCGGAATAATGATGGAAAAGTATTCGTGAATACAGATGATCAAAAAGTTGAAAAGGCTTCCGAAGGGCTTAACTATATTTCCTATGGTCAATCTCATAATGCTCTATATCAAGGAGAATACGCGATCGAAAATGGTCTACTCAACGTCTCTTGGTGGAGAGATATAGACCCATTCAAACGGTTAATAAAAACTCAGCTTTCTGGCGCCTATAATTTCAGTAATGTAATGAGTGCAGTAGCATTGGCAAGATATTTTGGGGTTCCAGATCAGAAAATCAAAGTTGGCCTAGAAAATTACATACCTGAAAACAATCGATCTCAAATAGAACATACTCCCTTAAACAATACTGTAATAGTAGATTGTTATAATGCGAACCCCAGTAGTATGCTGGCTGCTATAGAAAACATCAGCAACGAATCATTCAACAATCCCTTTGTGATTTTAGGGGATATGCTAGAATTAGGTGAGAGTTCTATTGAGAAGCATAAAGAGATCCTTCAAATACTGATTGACAAGAAAATTCAAGGATATTTCGTAGGAAATGAGTTCTTAAAAATCAAAGACACTATGAAACATGGGCGTTTCTTCGAGAATACTTCTGATGTTGCTGAATACCTCATGAAAAACAAACTTGAAAATTCATCTATCTTACTAAAAGGCTCAAGAAAAATGAAGCTCGAACAACTGCTCGAGCTTCTCTAAAACTATATATATTCTTCCTTTAAGAGGCTTCGTCAAGCACAGCTCGACTTATTACGATTCTCTGCACTTCGCTGGTTCCCTCGTAAATCTGAGTGATTTTAGCATCACGCATTAATCGCTCAACGTGATACTCTTTCACAAATCCATAACCTCCATGGACTTGCACTGCCTCCACCGAAGCTTTCATTGCAGCCTCTGAGGCAAAAAGCTTAGCCATAGCGCTGAACTTACCAAATGGAAGGCCTTGATCCTTAAGCCAAGCCGCTTTCAAACATAATAGCCTAGCAGCTTCTACTTCTGTTGCCATATCTGCCAACTTGAAGGCTATTGCTTGATGCTGGCTAATTGTTTTACCAAAGGCTTTTCTTTCCTTAGAATACGCGGCAGCTAACTCCATTGATCCTGAGGCAATTCCCAGAGCTTGAGCGGCAATACCAATTCTTCCGCCTTCCAATGTTTTCATGGCGAATTTAAATCCAAAACCATCTTCACCTATCCTATTCTCCTTTGGAACCTTAACATCATTAAATAATAATGTATGAGTATCAGAACCGCGAATACCTAATTTATTCTCCTTTGCCCCTACGATAAAACCATCCATTCCTCTTTCAACAATGAGACAGTTGATTCCCTTATGACCTTTTTCAACATCGGTTTGAGCCATTACCAAATAAACTGAAGCATTGCCTCCGTTCGTTATCCAATTCTTTGTTCCATTAAGAAGGTAATGATCACCTTTATCTTCAGCCGTTGTTCGTTGGCTTGTAGCATCTGAGCCCGCTTCTGGCTCACTCAAACAAAAGGCACCAATTACCTCTCCTTTAGCCAAGGGTACCAAATACTTCTGCTTTTGTTCTTCGTTGCCAAACTTTTCTAAACCCCAACATACAAGGCTGTTGTTGACCGACATGCATACGGAAGCACTCGCATCAATTTTAGAAATCTCTTCCATTGCCAACACGTAAGACACTGCATCCATTCCACCGCCTCCATATTCTGGCGCGACCATCATACCCATGAATCCAAGTTCACCGAGCTGTTTTATTTCTTCCTTTGGAAATGTTTGTGTCTCGTCTCTTTCAATCACTCCTGGCTTTAAAACACTTTGAGCGAAATCTCTAGCTGCGTCTCTGACAGCTTTTTGTTCTTCTGATAATTCAAAAAACATAGTTATATGCGTTTTCCTGTTAAACTTTGCGGTAGCCGACAAAAGTAACTTTTGCAATGATTCAAACACCATTTAGAGGAATAGGTTTAATGTGCGGAACATCGCATGATGGCATAGACATATGCGATGTTTCTTTTGAACTGTCCAATTCAACTTGGAGCTTTGATGTTCACGCGTCAGATTCTATTCCACTTAGCGGTCCTTTAAAGGAAAAACTATCCCGAGCAACTGAAATGACGGCTATTGAATATGTCATTCTAGACAAGGAGTTTGCCACTTTCAGCGCTGAGGCTGTTGTCAATTTCATTAAAAAATCTACGTCAAAAGCATCGTTTATAGCTTCACATGGAGTCACTATTTTTCATCAACCAGAACGAGGTATATCGACTCAACTTGGATCTGGTGCAATCATTGCTGCGTTAACAGGTTTACAAACTATAAGCGACTTTAGAATTCAAGATGTTACCAAAGGTGGACAAGGCGCCCCATTAGTTCCTTACGCTGATAGCATGCTGTTTAGTAATTATGATGCTACTTTAAACCTTGGAGGATTTGCAAATATTTCTCGCTTGAAAAATCCAGTTACTGGATTTGATATTGGAGTTTGCAACTTGTTGCTGAATCATCTGAGCATGAGATTGAATTGCACTTTCGATGAAGGGGGAGAATTAGCAAAGTCTGGACAAGTCAATAAACAGCTGTTGAATCAACTGAACGATCTTCCTTTTTTTAAACAATCAGGTCCCAAATCTTTGGGAAAGGAATGGTTTGATCAGGTTTTGCTGCCTGTAATTGAGAACTTCAATTCAATCAGAACTCAAGACCTATTAGCGACTGGATCAGAGCATATCGCTTTTCAAATTGGTAAAATCCTCAACATTGAAAAAGAGATTTGCCTGGTAAGTGGCGGTGGAGTTCATAATGCCCATTTAATAGAAAGGATTAAGCATTTTTCGAAATCTGACATTATCATTCCAAGTGCATCCATCATAAACTTTAAAGAGGCCATTTGTTTTGCCTTTTTGGGTAATTTAAGGCTACTGCAATCAGATAATATATCTAGGTCAACAACAGGTGCAAATCAAAATTCATGTGCAGGTGCAGTATACCTTCCATGACAGCCTGTATTAATATTAGTATAATGCACTAAGCACGCCTGAATTTATACATTTGCAGCGCTTTTTTAAAGCTTAAAAAACTGCAGTATGAAAGATCTATTAGCCAAATTCGAAAATAAGACACCGGAAATTGTTTTTGAATGGCAAGACTCAGAAACAGAAGCTAAAGGATGGGTTGTAATCAACAGTCTGAGAGGCGGAGCTGCAGGTGGAGGCACAAGAATGCGCTTAGGACTCGACAAGCGCGAGGTTGAATCACTTGCGAAAACAATGGAAGTGAAGTTCACAGTTGCAGGACCTGCAATTGGTGGTGCAAAATCAGGCATAAATTTTGACCCAAAGGACCCAAGAAAAGAAGGTGTATTAAAACGCTGGTACAAGGCTGTATACCCCCTTTTGAAAAACTATTACGGCACGGGTGGAGACTTAAATGTAGATGAAATTCACGAAGTGATTCCAATCACAGAGGACTATGGCCTTTGGCACCCTCAAGAGGGTATAGTAAATGGACACTTCACCCCTGATGCAGGACAGCATTTAAAAAAAGTAACTCATCTTAGACAGGGTGTCTCAAAAGTCTTAACAGACGTTCGATTCTCTCCGGACATTGAAAGAAAGTATGTGGTTGCCGATATGATTACAGGATATGGAGTCTCAGAAGCAGTTCTCCATTTTTATAAAATATGGAAAAACAAGGACGTTCGTGGTAAAAGAGTGATTATTCAAGGATGGGGAAATGTTGGTTCTGCAGCAGCCTTCTATATGGCCCAAGCTGGGGCTAAGGTAGTCGGCATTATAGATCGAACCGGTGGAATAATGAATTCAGATGGTTTTACATTCGATGAAATTAAAAACCTTTTCACGAGAAAAGAGGGCAACACCTTAGTTTCGAATAAAATTCTTCCTTATGAAGAAATAAACGAAAAAATATGGTCTATGGGAGCAGAGATCTTTTTACCATGCGCAGCGTCACGATTAATCACTCAAGCACAGAGCGACTTAATGATCAATAATGGGCTGGAAGTTATTTCTTCTGGAGCTAATGTACCATTCGCTGATTCAGAAATTTTCTTCGGGCCAATTGGAGACTATGTTGACAATCAAGTGAGTTTAATCCCTGATTTCATAGCTAACTGCGGCATGGCTAGAGTTTTCGCTTATTGCATGAGTGATGACTATGTAGCAGAGGATAAACATATTTTCAAAGATGCCTCTGAGACCATTAGAATTGCTCTTGAAAAGGTTCATGCGACTCACAGTGATGATAAACGAATCGCCAAAACTGGTTTTGAAATTGCTTTAAGGCAATTGGTTTAATGGAGTTCCTCAAAGACATATATTTTGGTAATACCGTTCAAGACTACCTATGGGTAGTAGGGTCGTTATTGTTTGGTGTGATCCTTGTGCGATTTATTGCACATCGAATAAGTAATACACTTTTCCGTGTGATTGCTGGGAAGACTCAAGGTGTCAACAAAAACGAGCTATATAATCTACTTGAAAAGCCATTGAAATGGTTGATCATGCTGATTATTCTTTACGTATGCACATCACATCTTGATTATCCCCAAGAATGGAATTTAGCCCCTAAGGAAGAATTTGGCTTAAGGATGTTTTTGCACAGATCTTTCATTGCTTTCTTGATTATTGTGATTACGTGGGCTGCTCTGAAAATCATAAAGTTTTTGGGCATTATTCTCATGGCAAAAGCTGAATTGACGGAGAGCAAAAGCGATGATCAAATCATTCCTTTCTTAATGGAAATCATTAAAGTTGTGGCAGTCACACTTGGTACTTTCATTTTTATGGGCTCTGTGTTTAAAGTAGATGTTGGAGCATTAATTGCTGGACTAGGAATTGGTGGATTAGCTCTGGCTCTCGCAGCTAAGGAGAGTTTAGAAAACTTACTCGCTTCCTTCGTGATTTTCTTTGACAAACCTTTTGTGATTGGCGATTTAGTTACCGTAAATGGAGTTACTGGTTCAATTGAAAAAATTGGCTTTAGAAGCACACGAATTAGAACCCTAGAAAAGAGTTACCTAACCCTTCCAAACAGATTAATGATCGACAATGTCTTGGATAATCTATCCTTAAGGACTTTCAGAAGGGTGAGCTTCAAAATAGGCGTTCTATACGGGACAAGCGAAGAACAATTGAAGCAGATTGTTGAGGAAATTCAGAACTTCATAGATAATCACCCTCACACCAACCAAGACGGGGAGATTCATTTTATAGAATTTGGCGCAAGCTCATTAGACATTATGGTGCTCTATTACATCGACACGATGGACTGGAGTGTATTCCTAAAAATAAAGGAAGAAATCAACTTTGAAATTATGCGTATCGTTCAAGCTCACGGTGCTGATTTCGCATTCCCTACTCAAACAATTCACTTAGAAAAAGACAAATAAAGTATCAGATTATGTATCTATTAATGGTCGTTGTATTCGTATTGGGGTATTTGGCAATTGCTTTGGAGCATCCGATTAAAATTGATAAAGCGGCAAGTGCTTTGCTAATTGGCTCAATTACATGGACGATTTTTGCTTTGGGAGCAGATTCAATCATGAATAGCACGGTTGAAAGTCAACAACTGTTAGCGAACTTATCTTACTGAATTTAAACTCCTAAACCCAGGCGAAGAGACCAATGCCATGCACTACGTTACGCATGAGCTAAGCCATCACTTGGGCGAGATTGCGGAAATTTTATTTTTCCTTCTAGGTGCAATGACCATTGTGGAGTTAATAGACGCCCATGAAGGGTTTGCGCTTATCACGGATCGAATCAACACAGCTAATAAAATAAAGCTCGTTTGGATTTTAAGCGTTCTTACTTTCTTTCTTTCAGCAGCATTAGACAACCTTACTACAGCCATTGTCATGTCTGCTCTGCTTAAGAAATTGATAAAAAGCAAGGAAGATTTATGGCTTTTTGCCGGTATGGTAATTATTGCTGCAAATGCTGGAGGAGCATGGTCGCCAATTGGCGATGTAACAACTATCATGCTTTGGATAGGAGGTCAAGTAACAGCGGCTAATATTGTTCTCAAGCTGATACTTCCATCAATGGTGGCGCTTTTCGTTCCACTGGTCGTTCTTTCTTTTACTCTTAAAGGTGATGTGGAAAGAAAGCTTGGCATGGTTGATCGGGCGCATTTAGAAGATCGCACAACTCCTGGAGAACAAAAAACGGTTCTATTTTTAGGGGTTGGCAGCTTGCTGTTTGTTCCAATTTTCAAAACGGTCACTCACTTACCTCCATATATAGGAGTTTTGCTTGGTCTTGGCGTTTTATGGACCGTGACTGAAATAATGCATAGATCTAAAAACCAAACAGATAAATCGAAGCTCTCTGTCGTTGGTGTATTACAGAAAGTTGATACACCAAGTGTATTATTCTTCCTCGGAATTCTTGCCGCGGTGGGTTCACTTCAGTCTGCAGGTCACTTAAGAATTATGGCCGGATTCTTAGAAGAATCAATCGG
>JGI20160J14292_10004710_pt1 | contig 10060 bp, 12 predicted proteins | sample COG_10_FD_14292 | JGI IMG/M metagenome (IMG submission 14292) | reverse complement strand
GCTAAATAATGAATTTAATAATATAAAAGAAAGTCTATTTCAGGATTTTAAAAAAATAAAATAATGAACATTTTTACCTATCTCTTAATTAAGGCCATAAAAATTTACAAATTTTTAATTAGTCCACTTCTTGGAAATTCTTGCAGATATCTACCAACATGTTCAGAGTACAGTATCGATGCATTAAAAACTTATGGTTTTTTTAAAGGTATTTTTCTAAGTATAAAAAGAATTTTATCGTGTCATCCTTGGGGAAGTGGTGGTTTCGATCCAGTTAAAAAAGAGATGAAGGTTAAGAAATAATGGACTCAAAAAATGTAATTGCAGCAATTGCGTTATCTTCAGCAGTAATTGTTCTTTATTCGTTGTTTTTTGTGCCAGAACAATCAACCTCAAAACAAAATTTAGCCGAAAAAAATAAAATTGAACAAAATTCAGATACACCAAGTTTGGATGAAAAAGAGAGTTTAATTCAAATTTCAAGAGAAGATGCATTAAAAGAAAATGAAAGATTAATATTTGAAAATAATAATATTATAGGATCCATATCATTAAAGGGTGCCTCAATAGATGATTTAACTTTTAAAAATTATAAAATTAATCTCAATGATGAGAAAAAAGTAACTTTATTAGGACCAAGAAATATAAGTGAAGGTTATTTAATAGAAAGTGGATTTGTTACAACTGATAAAAACATTGACATTCCTGATTCTGATACAGTTTGGTCAATAATTGGTAATAATAAGTTGACAGATCAAAGTCCTATAAAACTTTCTTGGACAAACGATCAAGGAATTACATTCGAGAAACAAATATCTTTAGATAACCAATATTTATTTACAATTAAACAAATAGTAAAAAATAACACTAATAAAAAATATGACTTCTATTCTTATGGGCAAATTATTAGAAATCAAATCCCAGATATAACTGATTTTTATATTCTTCATGAAGGTTTAATTGCTACTTTAGATGATGAATTAATTGAAGAAGACTATGATGATATTCAAGAAAAAAAGTTTACAAAAGTTGCCCAAAAGGGATGGTTAGGAATTGGTGATAAATATTGGATAACATCATTAATCCCTCCTAGAGATAAAGAGTTTAAAACAACGTTTGATTATAAAAAAAAGTTTAGAGCAAATTTTATAGCTACCGAACCATTAACATTAAATGAAAATAGTTCGATTGAAGAGGAATTACAAATCATTGTTGCTGCCAAAAGGGTAGATGTAATCGATGGATATGCAGAAAAATTAAAAATAGATAAATTTGATTTAGTTATCGACTGGGGTTTTCTTTACTTTATTACTAAGCCACTTTTTTTTGGGATTGATTATTTCTTTAAACTTTTTGGAAATTATGGTTTAGCAATTATAGCTATTACAATTTGTATTAGATTGGCTTTTTTTCCATTAGCTAATTTTTCATTTAGAAGTATGGCAAAAATGAAAGCACTTCAACCTGAAATGGTGAGATTAAAAGAACTTCACAAAGATGATAAAATGAAATTACAGCAAGAAATGATGGCTCTTTATAAAAAAGAAAAAGTTAATCCGATGTCAGGATGTCTACCTATACTTGTTCAAATACCAGTTTTCTTTGCACTTTATAAAGTTTTATTTGTAACCATTGAAATGAGACAAATGCCATTTTATGGTTGGATACATGACTTGAGCGAACGTGATCCCACAAGTTTATTTAATTTGTTTGGATTATTACCATATGATGTACCATCCTTCTTGGTTATAGGTGCTTGGCCAGTGGCTATGGGAGCTTCTATGTGGGTACAACAAAAACTTAATCCAGCACCAACGGATGCTATGCAAGCCAAAATTTTTGCATTCTTTCCACTTTTTCTAACCGTAATACTTGCGCCATTCCCTAGTGGACTAGTTATTTATTGGACAGTAAATAATATTTTAACTATGGCCCAACAAGTATTCATCATGAAGCGAACAACAGTTAAAACTGTAACTTAATGTCGAAGATTACAGAGGAAGAAATTAAAAAAATCTTACCACTTAAAGGCCCCTCTTTTGAAGAAGTAAAAAATTATCTAGAAAAATATAATGATGAATACATAGTTATTAAATGTGGTGGTAGTCTTTTAGTTGATAAAGATTTATTTGATAATTTTATAAATGATATTTCAATACTGAATAGATTGGGTTTTATTCCTATAATAATCCATGGTGGTGGTAAAAGAATTTCTGCCAAATTAAATGACGCTGGGATTAAGAGTAATTTTATTAATGGTTTAAGAGTTACAGATAAAAAATCTATCGATATTGTTGAGANTGTTCTCAATAATTTTAACGAAGAAATAACAATNTCTTTGAAAAATAATAACTGCANCAGCCAAGGTATAACAAATAAGCATAATAATATTTTAATTGTTGAAGAAGAAAACAAAGAACTNGGTTTCGTTGGTACTCCAAAAGAAATAAACAAAACAATTATTGAAAAAATAGTAAAGGAAAAAAAGGTTCCTGTAATAGCCCCTTTGGGATTGGATAAAAATAACCAAGTTTTTAATATCAATGCTGATACAGCTGCAGGTGCTATTGCAAAAAAACTCAATGCTAGACGATTAATTATTATGAGTGATGTTGAAGGAGTGTTAGATAATAATAAAAAATTAATAACTGAGATCAATACTGTAAAAATTAATGAATTGATAAAAAATGAGACCATAAGTGGTGGAATGATACCAAAAATAAAAAACTGTTTAGATGTTGCAAGTAATGGTGTTAAAGGGGTCTGTATTATAGATGGACGCTTAGATCACTCAATTTTATTTGAGTTGCTCTCGAACGCTGGATCTGGAACCTTGATTAGGGAATAAATGAAAGAATTGACTGAAATAAAGTATTGGATATTTGATTTAGATAATACTCTTTATAGTGGACAAACTAAAGTTTTTTCAGAAGTTGATAAGAAGATGTCATCATTCATTTCAAAAAAATTTAATGTTGATTTAATTGAAGCTAAAAAAATCCAAAAAGAATATTTTTATGAATATGGAACAACATTATCAGGATTAATGAAAAAAAAAGATGTTAATCCCAATGAATTTTTAGAATTTGTACATGATATTGATATATCTTGGCTACCAAAAGATAAAATTTTGAGAGAAGAATTAATAAAAATTAAGGAAAAAAAATATATATTTTCCAATGGTTCTCATGACCATATTAAAAATGTTACAAAACAATTGGGTATTAATGATTTATTTGATGGAGCTTTTGATATAACTGATGCAAATTTTGTTCCAAAACCTCATTTAGATCCTTACAAAAAACTAATTGAAAAATTCAAATTAGACCCAAAAAAATCTATTTTAATAGAAGATATTGCGCACAATCTAGAACAAGCAAAGAATTTAGGAATGAAAACTTGTTGGCTCAGAAATGATGAGGCTTTTGCAAAAAAAGATGCTGATAAGCCATACATTGATTATAAGATTAATAACTTGCCTTCTTTTCTTCAAGAAATTAATGTATTAAAAAATAACTAATCAATAAATTATGAGTATTGAAAAAATTATAAATGATGCTTGGGAAAATAAAGATCAAGTAAATCAAAATTCAGAAAAATCACTAAAAGATGCTGTAAATCAAATTATTAATGATTTAGATAGTGGTAAATCAAGAGTTGCTGAGAAGATTGATGGGAATTGGGTAACTCACCAGCATCTCAAAAAAGCAATTATGCTTAGTTTTAGGATGTATCCAATGGAAAATTTAAATGGTCCATATAGCAGTTGGTATGACAAAGCTCATTTACTTAAAGGAAAAACTGCTGGATGGACAAAAGAAGATCATGAAAAAGCCGGTTTTAGAATGGTGCCTAATTCTCCAGTAAGAAAGGGATCTTTCGTAGGCAAAAATGCTGTTCTTATGCCTTGCTATGTAAATATTGGGGCATATATCGATGAAGGAACAATGATGGATACTTTTAGTCGTGCTGGAAGTTGTTGTCAGATAGGAAAAAATTGCCACATATCAGCTGGAACTGGTGTTGGGGGTGTATTAGAACCCGCTCAAGCACTACCAACAATTATTGAAGACAATGTTTTTTTAGGAGCGATGTCAGAAGTTGTTGAAGGTGTAATTGTTGGTGAAGGTTCTGTTTTGAGTATGGGAATGTACATTGGCCAATCAACTAAAATTGTTAATAGAAAAACTGGTGAGATATCTTATGGAAAAATCCCACCTTATTCAGTGGTAGTTCCTGGATCATTACCAGATAAAAAAAATCCTACAGCACCATCTTTGTATTGTGCGGTAATTATTAAGCAGGTTGATGAAAAAACGAGATCAAAAACATCTGTTAATGATCTTTTGAGAGATTAAACATGTCAAAAATTAATGAATTACAACTAGCTAAGGAGCTAATTAAATTTCCTTCTATTACTCCAGTTGATGCTGGCGTCATGAAATTTTTAGAAAAAAAATTAAAGAAATTAGGTTTCAAAACAAAAATAATTGAATTTAAAGAAAAAAATTTTAAACCTGTTAAAAATTTGTATGCAAAAATAGGAAACAAAGAACCTAATTTTTGTTATGCAGGACATTTGGATGTTGTTCCTCCTGGAAACTTAAATGATTGGGTAGCCAATCCATTTAAACCAACTATTAAACAAGGTCATCTAATTGGTAGAGGGGCAAATGACATGAAAAGCTCAATTGCAGCTTTTGTTTCAGCAGTTAGTATTTTTTTAAATAAGAATCATAAATTTAATGGATCAATTAGTTTGTTAATTACAGGTGATGAAGAGGGTGATGCAATTAATGGAACAAAAAAGGTTGTTGATTATCTAAAAAAGAAAAAAGAGAAAATTAGTTTCTGTTTAGTTGGAGAACCTACAAACCCAAATAAATTAGGTGAAATGATAAAAATAGGCCGTAGAGGCAGTTTAACTGGAAAGCTTATTATAGATGGCATTCAAGGACATGTTGCCTATCCTCAAAGAGCAAATAATCCCTCTACAACTATTGTTGAGATTTTAGATGAGTTAAAAAATATTAAATTTGATAGTGGAACAAAAGATTTTCAGCCAACGAATTTAGAAGTGACAAGAATAAATATTAATAATAGTGCTGATAATGTTATTCCTGGATCTGCTGAAGCTACATTTAACATTAGGTTCAATAATAAACACTCATCAAGTTCTATCAAAAAAAGAATTAGTAAAATTTTAAAAAAGATAAGTAAAAAAAATAAATCAAAATTTAAAATAGAGTATAGGGTTTCTGGAGAAGCTTTTTTGACAAAACCGAACAATATCACGTTTATGATTCAAAATATTATAAAAAAAATTACAAAAATTAAGCCTAAGCTTTCTACAACAGGAGGAACTTCAGACGCTAGATTTATAAGAAAAATTTCTCCATGTTTAGAATTTGGACTTGTGGGTAAAAATATGCATAANGTTAATGAGTCCGTTGCATTAAAAGATTTAAAAAATCTTTCTAAAATTTATCATAATATTTTACAAAAATACTTTAAGTGAAAACAGGGTTAATCACTTCAGATACATTTCAAAATCATGACACAGGACCAGGCCACCCTGAACAAATAGCAAGAGTTTCTGTAATTATAGAAAATTTTAAAAAATTAAATAACCAAAATATTTTATGGAAAAAACCATCAATAATTTCAGATGAAATTATTAAAAACACTCACGACTCGAGATATGTTGATTTAGTAAAAAATTCATTTCCAAATAAGGGTTTTTCATCATTAGATGGTGATACAATTATTTCACCCGGGAGTAAAAATGCTTCATTTGATGCTGCAGGCTCAATAATTGCAGCAATAGATGGTGTACAAAATAAAGAATTCAAAAATGCCTTTTGTTGTGTTCGCCCACCAGGACACCATGCAGAAAAAAATAAAGCAATGGGTTTTTGTATTTATAACAATGTTGCAATTGGAGCGCATTATTTAATCAATAAATACAATTATAATAGAGTGGCAATATTAGATTTTGATGTTCATCATGGTAATGGAACACAAGATATCTTTTATGAAAATGAAAATGTTTTATTTATATCAACACATCAATATCCTTATTATCCAGGATCTGGTTCTGAACAAGAAAAAGGGAAATTTAATAATATCAAAAATATTCCATTGCCAGCGGGAACAAATTCAGAGGGATATTTTAATGCCTTTGAGCATGCTCTTAAAAAATTGAAAGAATTCAAACCAGAATTTATTCTGCTTAGTGCAGGATTTGATGCTCATAAAGATGATCCATTGGCTCAAATTAAACTTGAAACAGAAGATTTCTACATCATCACAAAAAGAATACTAGAGATATCAAAGAAGTTCTGTAATGGCAAAGTTGTTTCTATTCTTGAGGGCGGATATGATTTACAGGCACTGCAAGATAGTACTAAGAGACATGTTGATGCATTAATAGAATTCGATTGATAAAAATCTAATTCATTATAGATAACTCTGATGAAGTTATACAAAATAAAAAAATCTAAAATTGATAATAAAGGCCGTGGTCTCTATGCAGCTAAAAATATTAAAGAAGGAACAAAAATAATTGATTATAAAGGAAAAATTATTACCAACAAAGAAGTTGATGAATCTACAAGTATGACAATGATAAACCAATTTATTTATTTACTTTAAATAAAAGGTACACTTTAGACGGGATTTTGCATGGAATACAGCAGGCTTAATTAATCATAGCTGCAACCCTAATTGTCAATATGATGGCAAGGGTCTTAAAATATGGATTACATCAATAAGAGACATTAAAAAAGGTGAAGAATTTACTTGTGACTATGGTTTTGGTTACGATGAAGATTATAAGCAATTTCCATGCAAGTGTGGAGCAAAAAATTGTTGTGGTTACATCATTCGAGAAGAGTCAAGGTGGAGAATAAATAAAAAATTTGCAATGAGTAACAAAAAAAAATTAATAAATAATTCTAGATAAAAATAAGCCTTCAGGAGGAGCTGGCGGAGCACATAATATTCTCTTTTTGGACTTCATTACACTTTCAAATTTTTTTAATGACCATTTTTCTTCTCCCAAATATTTTAAACAACCAACCATTGAACGAACCTGTTGTTGTAAAAAAGATTGAGATCTAAATTCAATTTCAATTTTATTTTTTGAAGATCTAATTTTTACTAATTTCATTGTTTTTATTGGACTTTTAGCTCTACAGCTAGAGGCTCTAAAAGTTGAAAAATCATTGGTTCCAATTAATTTTTTAGCACCTTTTTTCATAGCTATTAAATTGAGTTTTTTCATAACGTGCCAGCATTTATTCTTTTCTATAACTGGTCCACTTAGACGATTAATTATTATATATTTATATATTCTCATTTTAGCTGAAAACCTTGCATGGAAATTATTATTCTTTTTTTTTATTAAAAGAATTGCAACCCCTTCTTTATTTAAAAAATGATTGATCGATTTTAGAAATTTTTTTGTTTGAATTATTTCAGTTTTGCAGTCGAAATGTGCAGATTGTTCTAAAGCATGCACACCCGTGTCAGTTCTACCCGACCCTAATAATATAATTTTTTCCTTCAGGAGTTTTGAAATTTTTTCCTGAATAAGTCCTTGAATAGTTTTTCCTTTTTTTTGAATTTGCCAGCCTCTAAAATTAGTACCAACATACTCAATTAATATTTGATATCTAAACATTTGATATTATAGAACCCTTTTTAATTTGCGATCCAAGCATAAACTCGCCAATTTTTTGAGGTTTTTTTCCTTGTCTTTGAATTTCAATAATTTTAATTGATTTATTGTTATTGCAAGCAACTTCTAATTTATCAGATATTACTTCACCAGCTTGACCAATACCATTTCCTATTTCAGCTTTTAAAATTTTATATCTCTCTCCATGAAAATTAAAAAATGCACCTGGAATAGGAAATAAGCCATTTATTTTTCCAATAATAATTTTAGCTTCATCATTCCAATTAATTTTACCTTCATTTTTATCTATTTTTTTTGCATATGATGCTTTTGTATGATCTTGATTAACAAATTTTGCTTTATCCTCTAATATATCATCAATGTTGTCTAAAATTTTTTCTGCTGCAAGATTAGATAATTTTTCTGAAACTTCTTGAGCGTTATCATTATTATGTAATTTAATTTTATAAACATTACTAACAGGTCCACTATCTAATTTTTCTTCAATTTTCATAACACTTATGCCTGTCTCAGTATCTAAATTCATTATTGATCTTTGGATTGGTGCAGCTCCTCTCCAATTGGAAGTATTGATCCATGAATGTTTATAAAACCTTTTTTTGTTAGAGTTAAAAAATTTTTTGGGATAATTTGTCCATATGCAACTACGATAGCAAGATCAGCATTCAACTCTTTTAAAAACTGATATTCCTCTTTATTATCCTGTAGAGTTATTGGAGATCTAAAATCTAAATTTAATGTTTCAGAAATATTCTGGATAGGTGATTTATTAATTTTATGTCCTCTATTAGATTTCTGAGGGGGTTGAGTATATACCACAGAAATAGGATAACCATTTTGATATAATGATTTTAAAATAGGCACAGCAAATAACGGTGTACCCATAAAAATAATTTTTTTTGACATTAACTAAATAACTATCTGATTTGATTTATTTTTTGATAGTTTTTTAATAATCATGGATTTTTTTAATTTTGATAAATAATCGATAAAAAGAATTCCTTCTAAATGATCCATCTCATGTTGAATGCAAGTAGCTAAAAGACCTTCAGCTTTAAGTATTTGTTTATTTCCATAATAATCTAAATACTCAATATCACAATTTTTTGGTCTCTCAATTTCAGCAAATTGATTAGGAACTGACAAACATCCTTCTTCATAAATTGATTTAATTTTATCTTTATTTTGAATTATAGGATTAACAAAATATCTTGGTTCTTTTTTATTTTCATCCTTACTAATATCCATAACTATAATTCTTTTAGGGATGCCAATTTGAATAGCAGCTAAACCTATACCGTTTGCCGCATACATTGTCTCTAACATATCATCCATTAGTTGCTGCTCCTCTTTACCAACTCTATCCACTGGTTTAGAGACTTGTCTTAGAAGCTTATTTGGTTCTGTTAGAATACTTTTAACTGCCATAAAAAAGATATCTTAATATATTTTTTAGACTTTTAAAGGTAGAACTTTAAGCAATATCTTATTTCTTATCCAATCAATATTTAATTTATTGAGAGTAGTAACTATAAAATAAATAGTATCTTCGTCTATTCTCTCGATTTTATCTTGACCAATAATTTCAGCAATTCTTAAAAGTGCAAGTCCACTTTCATTATTATTAATCATTATTTGTATGTCTGATGGAATTTCTTTTTCATTAATTTCGTATAAATCGCTATATTTATCAGAAATTTCAACTCCATCATATTTTAATGACTCTAAAAAAATAATATCTTTTTTTGATAAAAAATATTTCTTATTTTTTTTTATCTTCTTTAAGAAATTATTTGTATCTCTAGATATTTTTGATTCTGAATAATCTCCATTAAAATAATTTATGAGTTTAGATTGATGAATTATATCATTATTGAATTTAATCTTTTTATCATCTTGTTTTTCAATAATTATATTAGTGTAATAAAAGCTTGTGAGATTATCTGGTATATCGGTTGGATTAATTTTTTCTAAAAAAGTTTTAAGCTCTAAATCAAAAGCTTTTCCCAAATCATCATTTTCAAAAGAGTCCTTTAATATTTTTAACAATTTTAATTTTTCAACCATTTCTGACTCGAGTAAAATTTTTTGATAAACTAAAGCTCTACCTTCAATATTGGGTAAAGTTTTATAAACATCCTTTGCGTTTAGAAGTTGATTAAAATTAAATTGAAATCTTTGGTATAAAGTAAATAAATCTTTTTCAGGATAATTTTTGTCATGGACAGCTTTTTCAATAGTTGAGATTTTTTCAATTTCAGCAATATCAATTTCTTTAAAAGAGTCTAATAAATTTGCAGATGCAAGATATTTCCAAATTATCTTTTTAGTTTTTTCACTTGGCTCAAATTTGAAATT
>JGI20160J14292_10004706_pt1 | contig 10065 bp, 9 predicted proteins | sample COG_10_FD_14292 | JGI IMG/M metagenome (IMG submission 14292) | reverse complement strand
TAAAGTAAGTTGATAATTCCATTGGACATCTTACACCTTCTGGTATGTAAGCGAATGAACCATCTGTAAAAACAGCAGAATTAAGAGTAGCAAAAAAATGATCAGTTGTAGGGATTACAGATCCTAGATATTTTTTAACTAACTCAGGGTGATTTTGAATAGCCTCAGAGATTGGACAAAAAATAATTCCTTGTTTATTTAATTCTTCTCTAAAAGTAGTAGCAACTGAGACTGAGTCAAATACTGCATCTACAGCAATGCCGTTTAATCTTGCTTGTTCTTGAAGTGGGATGCCAAGTTTTTTGTATGTTTCTAAAAGTTTTGGATCTAATTCATCTAAACTTTTAGGTTTATCATCCATACTTTTAGGTGCAGAATAGTAATACAAATCTTGGTAATCAATTTTTGGATATTTTGGTTTTTGCCAATCTGGTTCTTTTAATTGTTTGAATCTTTCAAATGCTTTTAATCTAAAATCAAGCATCCAGTCAGGTTCTTTTTTAATATTTGAAATAAATTTAATTACATCTTCATTTAAACCTTTCGGCGCTTTCGTACTTTCAATATCAGTTGAAAAACCATATTTATAATCTTTCAACTTTTCTATTTCTTTTTCTCTAGCGTCCATTTTAATTTCTACTTTCTGTAGTATTGCTTATAAGATCTTTTAAATTTTTTTTTTCGAAAAAGTGGTTAATATGAATCTCTAATTCGTCCCATAAATTATGCGTAATACATTTTGATGTTTTACTATTACATCCTTTTTTCGACTCTTTTTTACACTGAACAGTTTTTACTTCTTCATCAACAGCATTAAGTATATCTGCAAGTTTAATCTCTATAGGTTGTTTATTTAAAATATATCCACCATTAGTGCCTCTAATACTTTTTACAATGTTATTTTTTTTTAGTTTTGAGAATATTTGCTCCAGAAAAACTAAAGATATACTTTGTCTTAACGATATATCTCTTAAAGATACTGGATTAATACTATTAAACTTTGCTAAATCAGCTAAAGCCATTACTGCATATCTGCCTTTTGATGTTAACTTCATATTTATCCTTATTTGTATGGGCTTTTTATATAAACCTGACTAAAATAGTCAAGTTTACTTTAATTAAAAAAGTTAACATATTGTCGCTCAGTTATGATAAATGTAATTTTTTTTTGAGAATAATAATCAATAACACTTATGGACAATAAAATAGTAGAAGTATTTATACCTGGACCAGCTGGAAGACTTGAGGCAAAATATTATAAAAGTAATAAAACTACATCACCGATAGCTTTGGTTTTACAACCACATCCACAATACGGTGGAACTATGAATAATAAAATTGTTGTTGATACTTTTCATGCCTTTATGGAAAATGAGTTTTCTGTTTGTAGAGTTAATTTTAGAGGTGTTGGAAAAAGTGATGGAGAGTTTGATAATGGACAAGGAGAATTAGCAGATGCCGCAGCAGCACTGATTGGATAGAAAGAGAAAACTTTGATAATTCTCAATGTTGGGTTTCTGGTTTTTCGTTTGGTTCTTTAATAGCAATGCAATTACTAATGAGAAGACCAGAAATAAATAGATTTATCGCTATATCTCCACAACCAAATGTTTATGATTTTTCATTTTTGTCTCCCTGCCCAACTTCTGGACTAATGATATATGGAAAGAATGATGAGTTAGTTCCTGAAGAACATATTAATGAATTGAACAAAAGATTAAGTGCTCAAAAAGGAATTGATGTAAACTTTCAATCTATTAATGATGCTAATCATTTCTTTTCAAAATCAAGTGAAGTTTTAATAAAAAATATAGATAAATATATTAAAAAAGAATCAGCTTTATTTTAAAAATTTTCCACTAAAATCCCACCTGTACAAGATGCGTTAACATTTGTTGTCTTTGGAAATGAGATTGGTAAATTTAGATAAGATCGTATTGCAAGATACGCAAAAGCTTGAGACTCTATAAAATCACCATCAATATTATAATCATCAATTAAGTTTATATTGATATTTTTTGAAGTTTTTTTATTTATACTATTAATCAAGTAAATATTTTTTCTGCCTCCACCACATACTAAAACTTTTAATTTATCATTTTTTTGTGTAATTAATTCATGTAATGCAAAAGAGATTATTGTTGCTGTATAATCTGTTAATGTTGAAAGACCATCTTCTAAAGAAAGCCCACGTATAAAATTTAAACTAAAATCTTTAACATCATAAGAGATATGTTTTTTATAAATCCTATCAAAGTTATCTATTGCTTGATTTAGGATTATTTCATTAGTTTTTCCATCTTTTGCNATATTTCCATCTTCGTCATATCTTTTGTTAATCTTACTTCTTACCAATTCATCTAAAAGACAATTCCCAGGACCTATATCATAGCTGATTAATTCAAGATCTTTTTTAGAAAATATATTGGTGATATTTGCTATGCCTCCAATATTTAATATACAAGTTGGAAGTTCAATTTTATTTTGATTAATTAGTAATTGATGAAAAATTGGAGCTAAAGGTGCTCCCTGCCCTCCATTTTTTATGTCATTATCTCTAAATCTATAAACTACTTTTTTTCTTATAAGGCTTGATAACAAATTTCCATCTCCTAGTTGTTTGGAGATTTTTTCGACTGGGTTATGGTAGATAGTTTGACCATGAAAACCAATTAAATCTATTTTCTCAGAACAGCTTTCAATGATTTCTTTTGAGATGTTAGCATGATAGATGGTAATTTCTCTCTCTAAATCAGCAATTAATTTGAATGTTTGACAAGATCTTTTAAGGTAATAATATTTTTTCTTAAATTAGTGAGATTTTTGTATATTTTACTGTCATATTCATAATATTTATCAAAAATTCTTTCATAACTATCTTTGCCATTAGATTTTATAACAGATGCGTCCACACCATCCATTGATGTTCCACTCATAAGACCTAAAGCGGTATAATTTTTATCCATTCTTATTTTTTTTTATTAAAATTTGTATATTGTAGAACTATAGACTTATGAATAAATTTTTAAAAGAATTTAAAGATAGAGGTTTCTTCTATCAGTGTACAGCTGAAGCGGACCTATCAAAGTTACTCGATAAAGAAAAAATTAATGCTTATATTGGTTTTGACTGTACGGCTGAAAGCCTGCATGTGGGAAGCCTACTTCAAATAATGTGCTTAAGACTTTTACAAAAGCACGGCCATCGTCCAATCGTTTTGCTTGGTGGGGGTACTACTAGAATTGGGGATCCATCTGGAAAAGATAAAACCAGAATAATTTTATCAGAAGAAGAAATTGAAAAAAATATTAAAAATATTGAAAAGATATTAAAAAATTTTCTTGATGAGAAAGATCCAAAAACAAAACCAATATTTGTAAATAATTATAGTTGGCTTAAGGGTTTAAATTATATTTCATTTTTAAGAGATATTGGCAAGCATTTTACAATTAATAAAATGTTGAGCTTTGACAGCGTCAAAACTAGACTCGAAAGAGAGCAGTCATTAAGTTATATGGAATTTAATTACATGATATTACAAGCTTATGATTTTTTAGAATTAAATAAAAAAGAAAATTGTATGCTACAAATTGGTGGATCTGACCAATGGGGAAATATAGTAAACGGTGTTGAATTAATAAAGAGACATTCTAATAAGCAAGCATATGGCCTTACAACTCCATTAATTACATTGGCATCTGGTGCTAAAATGGGAAAAACTGAGTCTGGTGCTATATGGTTGGAATAAAAAATCTCTTTCAGCCTATGACTACTGGCAGTTTTGGAGAAATACTGATGATAGAGATGTTTTAAAATTTATTAAAATTTTTACTAATTTAGAAGTTGATGAAATTGATAAAATTAAAAATACAGAAATTAATGAATTGAAAATTTTACTTGCAAATAATGCAACAAAAATGTTGCACGGTGAAGATGAGGCAAAAAAATGTGAGGCTTCTGCTAAAGAAACATTTTCTAATAATGCTTTAGGAGATACCTTGCCATCAGTATCTATAAGTAAAAAACAACTAGATGAGAAAATAAATATAGTTGAATTAATTATTTTGTCAAAACTAGAAAACTCTAAAAGTGAGGCTAGAAGATTAATTAAAGGTAATGGAGTTAAAATTAACAGTCAGATAATAGATGACGAGAAAATGATAGTCACAAAAAAATTATTTAATAATAATTTAATTAAACTTTCATTAGGTAAAAAAAGACATATTAAGGTTAAATTATCTTAATTCTTTTTTAACTTTTCCAAAGTTCTAGTAATAAATCTTGGAGTTAAAGTTTTAATTGGATTAACTGTTGTTTTTAACTTGTCTTTAGGGCCTTTAATTTTAAAACTGACCCCAAAAACTCCTTCACCAACTTTTTTTCCAACCAATATATTTCCTAACAATGGAATAGAGGCGATAGTCCTGTTAATGGTTGTGGCTGGAACTAATGTGCCCTTCAAACTAATTAAATTATTTTTTTCAATATAGCCCTCCATCATAATAGAAATCGCTGGACCAATTGCATACAGTTCATCAATTCTCATTAGTTTGTCTTTGCTTGTAAATTTTAACTCAAAATCGTCAAATCTTATTCCTTCGCCGGTTAATAAATCTGCAATCCCCTGTAAAGATGCTAAGGTCAATAATTTAGCTAAGACAGGAACTTCTTGAATTTTAAAATCACTTATTTTAAGCACAGACTCTGAAACGTTATTCCTCTTCACAGAATAAAAATCTAAAATTCCCTCTTCAAAACCTTTAATAAATTTATATGAACTTAATAAAGGCTTAGGATTTTCAGAATAAATTGTAGTGATTTTTTCATTATTTTCATTTGTATTAATCGTTAAATTTAATTTTTTATTATTAGGAAATGTGGACACTAAATCTGACTTATAAATCTTATTTTTTTTATAGATTATATTTCCACTAAAATTATTAACAAAATTTTTAGGGTCCAAATAAATCTTTGAAATGTTGATATCGATAATTGTATTTAGATTATCAAAAATTGATTTCGATATATTATCATTATTATTAATTTGATCTATTATATCTTTAATGTAAAAATTTTTCCCAGAAATCTTATAATTTTTTTTTTGCCTTTGAAGCTTAAGTTGATTTATAATTTTTTCTTTATTTACTAGATTAATATCTATAAGATCTATTTTAGAAATTTCTAATTTTTTATTTAACTTTAAATTTTTTACTAAAATTAAATTATTATTCTCTTTTAAACTAATCTTATTAAATAAAATTTCTTGGTTATCTTTATAAACGCCATCTAAATTAATTGATAATGTTGAATTTTTTTTCTTTTCGAAATTTAATAACGGTATTAAAAATAAATTTTTTTTTAGATCTATATTAGTAGAAAAAATATGTTGGTTATCTTGTTGTTTGATTTGATAATCAATATTGTCATAAATGTCTTCATAACCTATCATTCCATTTCCATTTATTGAGAATTTATTTTTATTATAACTTAATAAAATTTTATTATTCTTAAGTTTTAAAGTATTTTTATAGTCTTTAAAATATTTTTTAAAATTTTTTAATTCATTAATATAAGTAAGACTTTTTAAATCAATATTGGATTTTAATCTAAAATCTTTAATTTTAAATTTTTCGTTAATGAAAAAAGAAACATCATTTGAAGAGCTGAAAATCATATTTTCAATTCCTTGATTTTTTAATTCACCTTTAAAAATTTTATTAAACTCATTAAAATTAAAATCTTTTTTATTTGTTTCTAATTTTGAATTTATATAAAANTTTTTATCTTTTTTTTGTATTTCTGTTATTGAGGATAGTATTGGTACTTGATTAAATTTAGTTCTTANATCTCTTAAATTAAATTGATTGTATTTANCTTCAAAAATAAAATTTAATTTTTCTATTTNATTGTTGTTTAATAATTTTAACTGTGTGTCTTTGACTATACCCTTTATAACATAATCATTTTTAATTTTTCCATTTTCATCAAAATTAAAATTAATATCTGCAATAATTGAACCTTCTTTTATAATTTTATTTAAAATTAGTAATTCTGTAGAATTTCTATAAATTCTTGATAATGTAATTACATCTCTAATTTTCAGGAATTTTGTAGATAGCTTAATGTCATCAATTATAAAATTTTCCTTAAAAAAAGATTTCAGAGGAATATTTGATGCAATATACTCTAATGATAATTTGTTTTTATCTATAAAAATTTCTGGGGCATAAGTTTTTACATTGATAGAAAGATCAAGTGGACTCAACATAAAATTTACGTCTTTCAATTTTACATCAATATTTGAGTTATTTTTTAATAATTGTTTAGTAATAACTTCATTAAACTTTTCTGTTTTAAGGCCAACTAAACTAAAATAAATGATTATTAAAATTGCAGTTACGAGCAATATTGAAAATATTTTAACTAATAATTTTATCATTTAATGTTATATAGCGAGCTCTCTAAAAAATCATCTAATTCCCCATCTAAAACTTTTTCTGGATTTGAACTTTCAAAATTTGTTCTATTATCTTTGATCAGTCTATATGGATGAAGAACATAAGATCTAATTTGATGACCCCAACCGATCTCTGATTTTGATGATTCTTGATTTTGATTTTTTTTTTCTATTTTTTTTAATTCAAAATCATAAAGTCTGGCTTTTAACATGTTCATACATGTTTCTTTATTTTTATGTTGAGATCTTTCATTTTGGCACTGTACTACAATTTTAGTTGGGATATGAGTAACTCTTACCGCACTGTCTGTTGTGTTAACATGTTGTCCACCTGCTCCACTTGATCTGTATGTATCTATTCTGAGATCTTTTTCTACTATTTCTATATCAATATTTTCATCAACAACTGGATAAATCCATACACTTGCAAAACTGGTATGCCTTCTTGCACCTGAATCAAAAGGTGAAATTCTAACTAATCTATGAATTCCTGACTCAGCGTTTAACCAACCATAAACATAATCACCTTCAATTTTAATTGTTGATGATTTTATTCCTGCTTCATCGCCCTTATGTTCACTTATTAGTTCAGATTTAAATCCTCTTCTATCAGCCCACTTTATATACATTTTTCTTAACATTTCCGCCCAATCCTGGCTCTCTGTACCTCCAGCACCTGCATGAATTTCAATATAACAATCAAAACTATCACTTTCATTTGATAAAAAACATTTAGTTTCATTTTTTTTTGCAGATTTTTTCAAAATCTTAATATTTTCTAAAACTTCATTTATTACTGATTGATTTTTTTCATCTACAGCTAAATCATTTAACTCTTGTAGGTCAATTAGTGATTTGACAGAATAATCATATGATTTAATTAAATCCTCATATAATTTTTTTTCTTTAATTATTTTTTTGGAATTTGACTTATTTTGCCAGAAATCACTTTCTAGCATTTTTTGATTATTACTTTCTAACTTTGAACGAATATTGTGTTTTTCAAAGATACTCCTTAACTCTTTGATTAATTTTTTCTATTTCTTCTTTATGATTTAAATATTCATTTTCCATTAATAAAACCTTAATATACTATTGTTTTTAAATCTATTATTAATATCCAAATTTGAAAGAGTTTCATTTGGAATATTCTTGTAAGCTTCAATAATAGTTTTTTTTGACTGTATCATTGCCTTTTTACCAGTTACATGGTCGATAACCATCATAGAAATATTATTAGCAACTTTAAATGGTCTTGCATCTTGTTTATCAATTGCTTTTTTTACAAATTCTTTAAAAATTGGTAGTGCTGTTTTTGCACCAGTTTCATTTTTTCCTAGTGGTTTGGGGTTATCTGATCCCACATAAACTCCAATAGCTAGCTTAGATGTAAATCCAATAAACCAAGTGTCTGTGTTTTTATTTGTTGTCCCAGTTTTTCCAGCTAAATCCAAATTCAAATCTTTTAATTTCTTACCTGTGCCATTTTGGATTGCTCCTTCAAGTATTGATGTAATTTGGTAAGCTGTTTCAGAAGAGAATATTTGTGAAAAATCATCTTTGATTTCTGGATACGTTTTACTTAAAGGGGATATTTCATTACAATTTAAGCATTTTCTTTTTTCATTATTAAATATTGTATTCCCTTCACTATCTTGAATTCTGTCTATTAAAATTGGTTTGACTAATTTTCCACCATTAACAAAAGAACAATATGCAGATGTTAATTTCAATAAAGTAGTTTCTGCTGAGCCTAAAGAAATTGACAGTAGTTCACTTGGCTTATCATAGATACCAAGTTGCTCAGAAAAATTGACTATTTTTTTTAAACCCAAATCTTGAGCAATTCTTACTGTCATTAAGTTTCTAGATTTTTCCAATCCCATTCTTAAAGTCGAGGGTCCATAAAATTTTTTTCCATAATTTTCTGGCTTCCACATTTTTAAGTCTGAACCTTGTTTTAAAACTAAAGGAGCATCTAAAATTAATGTTGATGGAGTGTATCCATTTTCAAGTGCTAAAGCATATATAAAAGGTTTAAATGCAGATCCTGGTTGTCTTAATGCTTGAGTTGCTCTATTAAATTCACTTTTTTTAAAACTGTATCCACCACTTAATGCCAGTACTCTACCTGTAAAAGGATCCATTACAACTATGCCTCCATTAACTTCAGGAAGTTGTCTTAAAGCAAATTCATTGTTATTCAAATTTTCTACATAGATAATATCCCCTACTTTAAATAAGTCCTTAAATTCTTTTTTTGTCCATGATATATTTTTATATAAAATTGACCCCTGCGATTTCTTTTCTGTTTCAATTTTTACAGAATACTTTTCAATAGTTTTTATAATTGCTAATTCCCAATTAATGGATTTTTCTAATCTAAACTTTTCTAATCCTTTACTCCAGTCTTTTAAATCTTTTTTGTTCAGGAGTGCTCCTCTCCATCCTTTTCTTTTATCATAACTTTCAAGGCCATCTCTTAGTGCCTTAGTTGCAATTTTTTGTAGATCTAAATTAATTGGTGTATTAATATTTAAACCCTGCTTATACACCTTATCATATCCAAATTTGTCAATGACATCTTTTCTAATATCTTCAACATAGTAACGTGTATTTTCAAGAAAAATTTTTTTTCTTTTTTTTAATAAAATTTTTTTATCGATGGAACTTAAATATTCTTTTTTATCAATATATTCATTTTCAAATAAATTTTTCAAAACCAAATCTCTTCTAAATTTAGCTAATTCAATATTTTTATAAGGATTATATCTGCTTGGTGCTTTTGGTAAGGCTGCTAAAAGTGCAGCTTCTACATAGTTCAATTCACTTATAGATTTATCAAAATATTCTAAACTTGCCGATGCTACTCCATAAGTTCCTTCCCCTAGGTAAATTTGATTTAAATATAACTCTAGAATTCTTTTTTTTGAAAGTGCTCTTTCAATTCTAAAAGCTAAAATAGCTTCTTTTAATTTTCTGTTAAAACTAACTTCATTTGTGAGTAAAAAATTTTTTGCAACCTGTTGTGTAATAGTTGAAGCCCCTTCTAGTCTTTTCGATGACATAATATTAGAAATATTATTAATAACTGCTCTTAAAACACCTTTTGCATCTACGCCTGGATGATAAAAAAAATTTTTATCTTCTGCAGACAAAAAGGCATTAATTACTTTTTTTGGTATTGCCTGATAAGGTACAAAAATTCTTTTTTCTGTTGAAAAATCATTAACTAATTCTCCTTCTCCTGAATATACCTTGCTAGACACCGGTGCCTTATAATTTTTCAAAAATTTGTAATCTGGTAGATTATTGGAAAATGCCCATAAAACAGCAAAAATTGAAATTATAGAGAAAAGACTAACACTTAGTAATGATATTAAAATTTTTTTGATAATTTGGTGCATTTTAGTTTTATTATATATATGAATTTGTTAAAGTTAAGGCATCAAAATTCAAACAAAATTTAAAATTATTTAAATATAAATGAAACAATTAATTAAAAACATATGGAAAAAAATTTATACATTGATGCTTCGCATCCAAATGAAACAAGAGTTGTTCTTAAATCAGGCGAAAATATTGAAGATTACGAGTACGAAGGTTTA
>JGI20160J14292_10004703_pt1 | contig 10068 bp, 10 predicted proteins | sample COG_10_FD_14292 | JGI IMG/M metagenome (IMG submission 14292) | reverse complement strand
TCTTCGCAACCAAACAGAGCGAAGAGAAATTCGCAGCAAGTAAGGCCTAAAACTAGACCCAAACTTTCACCGGACTTAATTCATGGACCATTGATGAAAAGCACTACAAGTGCACCGAGAACGGGCCAGATCGCAATCGAATGTCGATTACATCCTTATGGCGTTTATATCCAAGAAATGCTTCAATCAATAGAAGAGCAGTGGAATCAATTGGCAAAGGGGTCCTTTCATTACCTCCAACGCGATCGCTTACCCGGCAGAATCACATTACGTTTTAAACTTGAAGCAACTGGTACAATATCAAATTTGGTAAGGATTGATAATGAGGGCTATTCCTTGGCCGCGGAACTGTGTCGACAAGCAATTGCTTCAAGAGTTCCATTCGGTGAATGGTCGGAGAAAATGATCCAGGATTTTGGGCAATCAGATCAAATTACCATAAACTTTAAATATCAATAAAATTATGAATCACCCCACAATTCCATTGGACCATCATTGCAGTGTTATCCATTACGAAAGTACCGGCATTTGGGCTTTGGATAAAGCCACAGGTGTTCTATCGCACCCCAATAAAGAAAGAAAGAAAGGGAAACCGGCAAGGACCCTACTTAATGCTGAATATAATCATGATGAAGAATGCTACACTTGGGATAATAAGGATGGAGAACAAGAAAAGTTATACCTTGTTCATCGCTTAGATTCACCCACTTCAGGTGTAATTATTGCAACCTCGAAGCTTAGTACCGCTCACATTATCAAGGATTTATTCCGTACTAAAGAAGTACATAAGACTTATTTCGCTTTAATCCGCCCTAAAGGTGCTATTAAAGAGGGTATTTGGAAAGACCATTTAAAAGAAAAACGGGAAGATGGTAAAATCAGGGTGTGGAAGGGAACTGGTTCTGTGGCACTAACAAAGGCATCAATTGAAAGAAAAAAAGGGGGGTTATATGGATTGGCCATGGTCCGCCTGCAACCATTAACTGGAAGAACTCACCAGCTTCGTGTTCAGTGTGCATTACGCGGTCACTCGATCATAGGAGATAAAAGTTATGGAGATTTTTCTTTTAATCGAAAAATTTCTCGGGCAACCAAAATTGACCGACTTTGCTTACATGCGGGAGAAATTGAATTTAAAATAACCGTGGAAGGTAAATCTATCAACTTCTTTGCTGATGCCCCCCTGCCCCGCTCAATGGGGAAACTGCTTATCTAGAAAATTTTGAAATAATCTAAATATCCAAGCTTGCACTTATAGTCCATAAATGACTCTTAATATGATCATAATGGTCATGAGCTGCGGTAAGATAATAATGATAATCAACTTGAAGACTCCAGTTCTCGGCTAGTCGATACGCGCCTCCTAATAAAAAGTCATAGGCAAAACCGGTTCCGCTATAATCGGCAGTATCTTCCAGTGTTACAATCCCTATTCCCATTCCCAGACCAGCACGAATATCGAATCGGTCGCCTATTTCTTTTTCCAGGATAAGACGACTGAAGAAGTTATGAATACTTGCCGACAGTGAAGAAGACGCTGTCGCCGCATCAAAGCTATGATAGGAATACTCGGCTTCAACACGTACACGGCCAAAATCTTTACCGGCTTGCAAGCCGATAAAATAACCGGAATCTGAATCGTACATTTCTTTTGCGTAAGTGGCAGGTGATGTCGAAGTGAGAGTTCTAATTGCACCATCCTGAGGAAATACAAGGCCAAGAATTGGCCCAAAATAATAACCTTCCAATCGACTGGGTATGTCTGGTTCATAAAGTTTCGCATAGGCTTCATCTAAATCTTCCTTACTCTCTGTGGAATTATTCTGATCGTTTGCCTCAGCAAGAGTAGCAGGTTCTATTGGAACAGGAATAACCTCATCTTGTTGCTCAACTCGACGGGCTTCGGGTACTGCAGGAACGATTGACGGAGGAGGTGGAGGTGGGAGAACCGGAACAGCTTCATTATTGGGTATAGTGAAATCGGTCCTTCCTAGCGGTCTTTCAGCAAGTAATTGGGACACCTGATTTTCGTGTACATTTGAACGAGCTTTCAATTCGGCAAGTCGCTCGGCAATACTTTGACCTTGGTTTTGTCCCGAAAGAAAAAATAAGGGGAGTAAGAGAAACGAGAAGATTTTAAAATGTAAAAATAGTCTAATCATGAAAATCAAATAATAAACAACATGATTGTTTTTTTATTGAAAAAAGTGAAGAACTAAATCCAAAGAAAAAAAAGCGCCGGGCGGTAGATTGGCGGGAACCGCCCGGCGCGGGTGTGGTGGATGGGAAATAAAGTTATTAATGTGAATAAATTCTTTATTGGATGCAATACAAAATTTCATTCGTTCTTATGAATAGTTCTTTTGAACCAATTGAAACCGACGAACGGGTGTTATCATCATAAGTACCCCCCATCTTTGCCAAATGCAAAATTTCACCGGATTGGGAAGAAATTACGACTACTTCTCCGTTATGATTCATAATGTAGACTTTTCCATCTCCTGCAGTGGGAGAAGAACGCCATTTATACTTCCCCGGGAGTTCTTTACTCCATTCAATTTTTCCGTTTNGAGGGTTCACCCTCGACAATACCTTTTTTAAATCGCTCAAAATATAAAATTTTCCATCATAAAAGAGCGGCGTAGGGACATCTGAGGTGAGGGTAGGTTCTGCCTTGGTCTCCCACGATAAGCCATCGCTCCCCTCATGAATTCCCTTTAATCCAGTCTTAATCGCAAAAATGGGTGCTTTCTTGGGAGCACAAACTAATATTACTCCCTTGCCGACAACTGGAGAAGGAACCAACCGCCACCATTGCTCCTTGTGCTTCGGATTCCATGTTCCCCAACGCCAAATTTCTTTGCCGCTCTTGGGGTCGTGTCCGGTAAGTACATCCCCTCCAGCAGTAAGTAACTGATTATTGTGGGGAATAATAGTTCCAAAAGACTCGAGCGATTCCTTTTGGGCAACGGATGGGCGCTTTTGCTTCCAAATTGTTTTTCCATTTTTTGGATTCATGCAAAGAATAAAGGATTTTGCCGATGCATTACCGCGACCATGTGCTTGTTCATCACGTTGCAAAACCGGAAGGTAAAGTTTATTGCCAAACAAAGTTGGTGTGGAAGAAAAAGTCCATTGAAAACAAAAATCGCCATAATCCTTTTGTATATTTCTTCTCCATTCCTCAGTCCCATCCATTAAATAAGAAACCAAGTCTCCATTTCCGAAAAAAAAGATTACCCTTTCGCCATCAGTAACTGGGGAGGGACTTGCATAATTGGAACGAGAATCAAGCTGATAATCAAAACCATCTCCTTCCCCTGGTCTATAGCCTGACCCAGCATTATTCCTCCACATTAATTCACCAGACTCACGATTGAAGCAAAATGCCAATAGCTCTCCACTTCCTGAGGTTTTATCAAGTATCTTGATAGATGAAATAAAAACAAATTGCTCATTAATGATGGGCGTGCCTCCTGAAGGTCCCGGCAACTTGTATTTCCATTTGACATTTGTATTGTTGTCAAATTTCTCCGGCAGAGATTCTGTGGTGTCGGAAGACCCGTTGAAATTGGGTCCTCTCCAATTGTTCCAATTTTGCCCAAACGAAACAAGGGCAACTAGGCTTAGGTTAACAAAGTATAATAAATAAAGTTTCATCTTTTTAACCTAAAGAACCTGACTAAAGGACTTCGAGAAAAAAAACTTATAAATCTCAAAAAATTAATTCATTGTCTAAAATAACCCAGTCGTTTTCAGTATTTTTTTTTTGCTCACCTGGAACCACTGAACCGGATAGGAAACGGATGAGAGAACATTAGAAGAAGACTATTTTGATATCAATGAGAGTTCGCCAGGCACTTGGAGCAATACTCCGAACCTAATGTTTAAACCATGAAAAACTTTTTGAAAGTAATAAAAATAATGTTATTTCCACAGAAAAATAGTCAAAAAATAAACCAAGAATAACTTCACCAACACAACAATCAGTTTTCTGAATTAATTCCAAGTTGAAATGCTAATGGAATACAGAAGTGAGCAAAATTATTTAATTTCGTTAAAACTTTCGATTTCTTTAGATTGTTCCAATTTTCGTTCTCTTAAATCATCTTCGTACCAATCCACTAAATCACTCATTCCGTGCGTTGATAATTCACCAACAGATTCATGCTCAAAACCTTCTTCAAAATCTTTATCGATTTCTTTCTCTATCGCATTTGAGTCATCGACAGTCGAACTTCGATTAACCCGAAAAGCAACAACGAGAACAAGCAATCCTAATAATACAAATAAAACAACTTCCATTGAGCATCGGGTCGCACAACCAAGAACTTATCAAAGGTTTGACGAAACGATTGAACGACAGATTAATTGGGATAGCACCCCAAGCGAATCACTGAGAGCAACCACTTCATCTTTAATAATAGAATCTGCCCCTCTTGATGCTTGGACCGAGCCTAAGTTGTTCACTTTACCACTCCGGAAAGGGTAGGTTCCGTTCTTAAAGTTCATATTGAAAATCTCCCAAGATGCTTCCAATAAAACCTCGTGATTAGAAACATTTTCAAAACGAATAATTGTGATGCTAATTTCCCAATTCGCACCAATTTTCTTTCGATGTGGGTAAACAGAATAAAACGGACTATTTAAAATCTGTGAAAGATTTAACCCCACTACCCTACCAATACCTTCAATCAGTGGTTCGCCCCAACGATCATTTTCCCGAAACTCGATCTCTCCTTGCCTGGGTCTGTTTACAATTCTGTTTTCTTGTAGGTAGTAAGGTAATTCGATTTGACGAAGAAAAAATGGGTGACCGTGTTGGCTATTATTACCCTCTTTCGTGTAAACGGAAGATGTAGTTGTTTGATTTTGGTCAAAAGTGGTTTTGCTAAGAAGGTGAAAGGTTGGCTTAACATGGGTCGATTCAGGTACAATACAGGAACTCAGAGCACACAAAATATAAATAGGAATTAAAGTGATAGGAATTAATGATTTCATTCTGATGTTCCCCCTTTTCCCCGAAGAAAAGCTTGCGGGTTTCTTTCAAGTAGATCTGCCAAAGATTTTAATGATTTGGACATGGCTGAGATATCGCGCATGGTACTAGTAAATCCGAACCTCAGTTCAGAGGAAGGATCGAGTATAGTTTTCAAGCTTTCAGATAGTTGAGTAATTTTTCCAATCGCAATTTTGCCCTCATCCACCGTATCAGAAAGTTTAGGTCCAAGCGGAGAATAAGCTTTGGAAATTTGGGTTAAAAATAGTTGGATTTCGTTGTTTGTTTTAGAAAAGTCAAGGCTGAGTTTATTGAGATCAATGTCATTTAATTTCTGGGTCGCAGTAACCATAAGCTCACTGATTTGCTTACTCAGTTTTTCAAGATTAATGCTTTCACTTAATTCGGCAAAGATCGATGCATTGGTAGGAATTTCTGGGAATCCATACAATTCTTTTTTAACATTCACTTCAGTCGAATTGGTAAGATTGATGTATAAGATTCCGGTAACAAAACTCTCTTGAATCAACTTTGCTTGGAGTCGTGATAGAACAGCTGGCTTAAAAAAGCCCTCATCATCAAAAAGGTCGTTTCCTCCTTCCACCATGTGACGACGAACCAATTTCCGATTAATTTCCACAAGAACGGGAACCGGACCATCTTCTGTGGCGTCCCCCAGGAAAAAACGCTCAACTCGTCCTATCCTTACTCCGTTTAGGGTCACCTTTCCTCCTTCATGCAAACCATAAACATTTTCATGAAAAACCATCACGAATCTTTCATTTGCACCTCGAAATGAGGAAAAACCACCAGTAAATACAATGAAACCAATAATTAAGACTATTGCACCAAAGCAAAATATCCCCACCAGTACGTTATTTCCTTTTGTTTTCAATAACTAATAATAAAGGTGTTTTAAAGTTTACTGCAATCTTAGTTTTTACTAATTGGAGTACCCCTGCGTAGAAATGAGCGGACCCGCTCATGCTCAGAGTTCTCTCTCAGGTCACTCGGCAACCCCTGAGCTAGTAAAGTTTTTGTCTGTCCATCGAGAAAAATGGAATCGTCTGCAATGTCGAAAATACTGGGCAGTTCGTGAGTGACCACAATAAATGTGATTCCCAAGCTAACTTTTAATTCATTAATCAAATTATCCAAACGATGTGAATTAATCGGATCCAGTCCCGCTGAAGGTTCATCCAAGAATAAAATATCAGGATCAAGAGCCATTGCACGGGCTAGTCCCGCTCTTTTTTTCATTCCTCCACTTAATTGGGCAGGATAAAAATCGCCATATCCCGAGAGGCCAACAAGGTTTAACTTATAACGGGCCAGATCATTAATCTCAGCCTCATTCAGTTCAGTGTAAGTCTCTAATGGCAAGGAGACATTTTCCACCAGATTCATTGACCCCCATAGTGCCCCACCCTGAAAAAGAACTCCATATTTCTTCAAGATCGATGTTTTCTCCTCTTGATCCACTGCCCAAAGGTCAATCGTATCGACGAGAATTCTACCACCTTTAGGAGCCAACAATCCAACCATAGACTTCAGTAGCGTACTTTTACCACAACCACTCCCCCCCATTAAGACCGTACATTTACCTCTCTTCGCTGAAAAAGAAACTTTTTCAAGGACCTGGTATTCGCCATATGCCAAATTTAAATTCTCTACTTCCAAAATGGAAGGCTTTTTGAATGAGTCCTCTTTCATCGCAAATCCAAATAACTAAAAGTTACCTCAAACAAAGCATCTACCACCACTATGATAGTCACTGCCACTACAACTGATGCGGTAACTGCACGTCCAAGAGAAGAGGAATCATTTCCGCTGTGCATTCCTTTGTAACAACCCACCAATCCAATAATTAATCCAAAAACAACGCTTTTCAACAATCCAGAATAAACCTCCCACATACTTTGCAGTGCGACCTGAGTCTGCTCGAAATAGTGAATCACGGAAAAATCCATCACGACTGTACCCACCACTAATCCACCAAGAATGCCCACCACATCGGCATAAATTGTTAAAAGTGGGATCATCAAAAGTAAAGCTAGGGTGCGGGGTATAATTAAAAATTCCATGGGGGAAATTCCAAATGTTCGCAAAGAATCGATTTCCTCATTCAACTTCATACTCCCAATTTCGGCAGCAAAAGAAGCCCCTGTACGACCTGCCATAATAATAGCCACCATTAACGCTCCCATTTCTCGAACCATTGCAAGACATACTAGGTCGGCCACATAAATTTTTGCATTAAATTTCTCCAACTGGACACTGCCCACAAATGCCATAGTTAACCCTGTTAAAAAACTGATTAAGGTAACAATGGGTAAGGCAGAGGCACCACAGGCACGACAAGAAACAGCAAAGTCTTGAAAACGGGATTTGGGATCGCCCCGTGATCAGCAGTACAACTGATGAAATCCATTCCCCAAAAAATGAGAAAATCGATAAAGTGGCATCTCGAAAGTAATTTATGGTATCGTCAATAAGCTCGAGAGAAAGAGAAAATTCATTTTGTTTCTTTTCCAGTAACGTCGGCTTACTTAATTCTAACAATTGGATGAGACCAGAGGGTAACGCCTGAAAATCTATGGACTTATGAACCTCCGCCAGATCATTCCTACATTTATGAAGAAATGAAACTAATGTTGAATCCCAATCAATATTAGAATCGAGCTGGAATTTAAAAACTTCAACGGTTGGATTACTCTTAAAAAACGACTCCCATTCGTTCCGAACCTGGAAACCGGAATTGTTTTCGATCGACCAATTCCCCATCAATATGCAATCAACAAAATCCTGTTCCCTGCGAAATTGAATGTAGGAGGTTTTTGATTCTCCTTGCATGGGATGATTGCTTCTATTTGCTTCAGAACTCATTCTTTAATTTAAACATCTTACTTCTACATCAGAATAAACTATGACAATTCGAGCAATCTTATTTGATCTTGATGGTACATTGATCGACCAATTCCAAGCCATTTACAAATCATTTAGCCAAGTTATTAATGAAATGGGATTTCCTGTTCCCAGTTTTGAAACTGTTAAAAAAGCGATTGGTGGTGCTTCAGAGACAACAATGGCAAAGTTAATTGGAAAAGAATATGCCAAGGAAGCCGTTCATCGCCTTCGTCCCATTTTTGAAAAAGAAATGCTCAACGATTTATTTGTTCTCCCCGGTGCACCTGAAATATTAAAGTTTTGTAAAAAAAATAATATTAAAACCGCTGTATTGACAAATAAACATGGTCCACACGCAAGAGCTGCCTGTGAATTCTTACAATTGTTGCCACCTCTTGAATTTGCACTTGGCGCCAATGATACTCAATGGAAAAAACCTGAGATTGAATTAACTCAGCTTGCACTTAGTAAAATTGGGCACAGCAGTCAAGATACCGTTTACATTGGTGACTCTCCCTATGACTTTCAAACTGCAAAAAATGCCAATATGCGTTGCTTTCTTCTTTCCACGGGAACACATAGTGAATCTGAATTGGTGAAGGAGTGCCCTGTATCAGTGGATACAGATCTCTTCACCCTCCTGGAAAAAAGAATTATCCCATCACTGGACTGATTGAATTTTGGCCTTAGTTGAACAGCAAACCGAAAAAACTCACTGTAATTAATCAATCAATTAACATGATTGACTAAAAGACATCTAATCATTTGTATTAATTCACCCTACTATGAAAAATTCAGATACCCTTAATCAGGTTACCCACAGCCGATCGGTTGTTGGTAATGTCAATTGGAAACAAATAGAAAAAAAATTCTCGGCAAATACACATTTGTTTACAAGAGAAATTGTTTTTTTTGCAAGTACCGACGAGGTCATGAACAAGTGCTTACAAGTATTCAAGGCACCAAACTTTACCTTCAAGTGTTTTGATAATTTTAATCTTGCACTAAGATCAGGCCTCGCGATTTCTGCTGATATAGTTGTCTTGGTGGACAGTTTTGCATCCGCGAGTCGTGAAAACTTCACCAAACTTTTAGAATCAAGAAAAATGAAGGGCTTGGAAGTGATCACATTAGATAATTCTGAATTGATAAACTGATAGTTGCCATCCAAGAATCTCTTTCAAAATTGAACCAAATTGAAACTAAAGAAATAGTTGTTGAAAATATAATTCAATCCAGGTCCGAGTCTCATTTATCCGAGCCTCACCAAGATACAGCGTCAAAGAAGATCATGAATGAAAATGATTTCAGAGATCTGTTGAATCGGGAATTATCTGTTACCAAGAATTGTGCACCCGAAAATATATTGGCTTCAGCAATTAAAGTAATTAAGGGAATCAAGTAGGCGAAGTATTTTATTTTTTGGATATTTCTAGTATTTTAACTAGTGCTTTGATTTACTAATTATTCTTGGAGTGAATCTGCGATTGAGAAACGTAACACTAATATATGTGTTATGGTAATAGATAACATGTACTCTAAGAAGAAGGATCTAACTGAAGTTCCTTCACACTTTCTTTCGATAGGATTTAGTTTTCGAACCAAATTTTTTCTCTCTAGCTTTGTTGTGACTGTGTTACTACCCGTTATTGGCGGGTTGGCCCTTTATAATCAAGATATTAACAGTACAAAAAAACTGATTCGTTCGAATATAGTAAACCAAGTAGATAACTTTTCGAGACTTCTCTACCCTGCTCTCGCATTCGATGATAATGAATCAGCCTACGAACTACTCAAGAGTTTTTCAACAAATCCACTCATAAATAGTTCAATTATCTGGAAAAAAGGAGATACAAATGAGCCCAAATTTACTCTTTTTGCACACTACCCAAGAGAAAANTTAAACANTCCCATTCCGCAAAACTCTTTCATCGAAAACTATGATAACGATGAAGTTATTTTTATTTCTAAGGCAATTACCGCAGTGGATGAAAAATTGGGAATAATCTCAGTCACTCGTTCATTACAAGATTTAAACTCTAAAAAAGCGGAATACTTACAAGTGGGAATTCTGACTGCTTTATCTATTTTCATTATCATAATTCTGATCACACTGTGGTACCAAAGTTCATTAACTAAGCCACTTAAGGAATTAAGTTCGG
>JGI20160J14292_10004696_pt1 | contig 10073 bp, 9 predicted proteins | sample COG_10_FD_14292 | JGI IMG/M metagenome (IMG submission 14292) | reverse complement strand
GTTTGGGATGCCAAAGGCTGGGCCGACCATCGGGTTGCCGTCAGGGGCATAGGATATCGGGCCGTTAACGATTTGCTTGATGCCACCATTTTCAAAGGACGGCACCCGCTCCATACACGTTTCAACGTGCGGGATCAGGCGCTCAAGGTCGCCTTCGAACAGGTCCTTTTCGAACCAATCCGGAACCCCTTCGGCAAAGCGCGCTGGCGCGCCTTCCTCGTAGGGGCCCAAGATCCAGCCGCCGCGCTCTTCGCGCAGATACCAGGAGCTGTCAGACTGGCGCAGCACCGGCAGTTCCTTGTTGCCAGCCGCGCGGTAATCCATCAGCACAGGGTCTTCCCCAGTGACGATATATTGGTGTTCAACCGGAATCGCTGGGATTTCCAGTCCAACTTTCAGCGCCGTTTCCCGTGCGTAGTTACCCGTGGCNCAAATAACGTGCTCNCATGTGATGGTCGAGGTGTTTTCAGGCTCGCCGTAGGGGTGATACGTCACGACCCACTCGCCCGCATCCGTGCGCTCCATGTTCGACATCACCGTGCGCTGGAAGATCTGCGCGCCCTTGGTCCGCGCGCCCTTGGCCAAAGCCTGAGTCAGATCAACCGGCGCGACATGGCCGTCGCTGGGGTGCCAAAGCGCACCGCTCAGGCCGTCGGTGTTGATCAACGGCCAGAGGTTCTTGATCTCCTCAACCGTCAGCATGTGGCTTTCTACGCCAATGGTATCGGCCGTACAGCGGTACCAGTGGTATTCGTCCATCCGCTCCTTGTTCATCGCAAGGCGCAGGTTACCGGTGTTGTGGAAAGACACCGCTTGCCCGGTTTCCGCTTCGAGTTTCCCGTAAAGCTCCACCGAGTATTGGTGCAACTGGCCAACGGAATAGGACACGTTGAACAGCGGCAGCAGCCCCGCTGCGTGCCAGGTCGAACCCGCGGTCAGCTCTGTCCGCTCGAGAAGGACGCAATCAGACCAACCCTTCTGCGCGAGGTGATAAAGAGCGGAAACGCCAACGACACCGCCGCCGATTACAACGACCCGCGCCGTGCTGGGAATTGCTGAAGCCATGGACTGCACACCTTTTCATGTGACATCTTGATTTTCGTATGGTGCTTAACACCAGAAACTCGCGCGCGTTAGTAGGCTTTGCGTCGCTGACCCGTCTCACAGCGTCGTTTGCGAAAGGTTTACTATTATCATGGCGACACCAACGCAGAATGCGGCTCTAGGCATGACGTTCATGCTCACCGCGACCATTTTCTGGTCCGGACTGGATGTCTCCGCAAAGTACCTGATCGATGTCCGGGGTATGCCGGACCTCATGGTGGTGTGGGTTCGACTGGCCGGCGGGCTCGTGGCCTCCTATTTCGTTGGCGTGATCATTGATCGGCGATGGGACATCTGGCGGGTCAAGCGTCCTTTGCTGCAATTCCTGCGTTCGTCTGCGATGATGGCAACCACGATCTGCAATTTTATCGCCCTGGGCCATTTGCCGGTGACCACCACCATCTCAATCTTCTTTTGCGCCCCCCTGATCCTGGCGGCTCTGTCCCATCCCTTGTTGGGGGAGCAGGTTGGCCGGATGCGTTGGACGGCGATTCTTGTGGGGTTTGTCGGGGTTTTGATGGTGATGCAGCCTTGGGGCGATCAGTTCTCACCGTGGATGCTGCTGGCCTTTGGCTCAGCGGTGTTCTTTGCGCTCATGCAGCTCACCACCCGCATGCTCGCTGCGCACGACTCAGCCGGTTCAGCGGTGTTTTACACAACCAGCGTCGGTGCCGTGGCTTTGCTGCCGTTTCTATTCCTGATCGAGGGCAAGTTAGCCTTGCCGGCTGACGGGCTGTCTTGGGCGCTGCTATTGCTGGTCGGCATGATCTTTGGCACGGCCGGGCACATGTTCAACGTCCTCGCCCTGCATTACGCCGGCCCAGTTCGCGTCGCGCCGCTTTTCTATCTTGCGATTGTGTGGAGTATCGTTGCTCAGGCTACGCTGTTTGGCGGTGGCATTGATGCGTTTGGCATGGTTGGAACAGCCATCATCATTGCCAGCGGTCTGTTTGTTCTCTGGCGTGAAACCCGCATGATGAATCGGCAGGCTAAACCCGGCTAAAACGCCGATTGCTGGTGTGGACTGACCACGCCCCAGCGTTCCAGTTCAAAGGGCGTCATCCAGTGGATATCCTCTGCTGGCGACGCGTCGACCTGAAAATCATAGAAAGCGGGATCAAGCCCCAAATCGCGGTAAATCTGCCGAAACGCCCGCTCAGCGTTGGCTGGAATGTCGTCCGGCGAGGAAAACAGCACGCCACCGCCGCCAGGCTGGGACCAAGCATGCACCCCGACCTTGCCACCACGCTCCACTGTGCGCGTCACGCCGCCCAGAAACAGCATGACGCCACCCGACGCAATGGATCCATTGGCCGGCACAACCGTGTTCCACCCCTGCTTGCGTACAAAGCGGGTGGCGGCTTGGGTATCGATCAGATCAACGGTGCCGGGAACATCCAACAAAATCAGTGTTTCCAAATCGGGCACATCGCGTGCCAGACGGCGCAGCTTGCATTCTGCCTGTCCGGCCATGGTCCCGAACAGCCCAGCGACAGTGCCGCCCTTGTGTTGCACGACCAGACTGCCGGGCACAAAGACGCATTGCGTCCGGCCGACGCTCCAGCTGTAGATGCCGTAAACCAGGCCAGCAACCAGACCCAGGGCCATTAACCATTCGAAGGGCGAGAGTAAAATTCTTCTGCGTGCCATACAAAACCAAATAAGCGCCCCTTTTGTCCGTAACAAGAAGCAGATCAGTCCCTACCGCCACAAAGTGGCGTTGCATGCCCGTTGTGAATGTGCGACGCACTGTTCCCAGACTAACGCCTGACAGAAGATTAAAGTCGGAGACATCGATGAGCTATCCCAGCCCCGCGCACGCTTTGGCCGCCATTGCCCTAGAATTGGGCGCCAATGGCCTCGCCTTTGACGAGAACGGCATTGCCCGGATCGGCATCAATGATGACATCGTGGTCGCATTGGCGAGGGGAATTCGCGAAGACTGCCTGGATATGGTCGCCGAAGTGCCCGTTCAGCTCGAGGAGCTGACGCACGAAATGGCCGTCAACTTACTGCTTGCCAATTTCCGCTCCGGCGGTCCTGGCCTGCCGACGTTCAGCGTGAACCCTACTGATGGCAAAGTGCTGATTAGCAATTCATTGCAGGTGAATCGCCTGCAACTCGAAGACCTAATGGAAGCTTTCAAGTCCTTTACCGGCGTTCTGTACCATTACCATGGTCAGGGCCTGCACGATCTGCGCGAGCATTCCAAGCCCGACAGCGGCCCAACCGTCAACTAAGTCGCAGGCCGGTCTATCCCTTGCTCTGAGTGCCAGTGCCGCACGGCACGACATCAGCAGTGCCGCGACCTGAAATCGCTGTTTTGCCCAGAGAGTAGCCCAGAGAGTGGCTCCGAAATTTACCCACATCTGGCAATAAGTCGCAGAACGATCCGCAAGTGGCCCATAATCTGCATCGCAAGCTCGATTATGTAGCTCACAAGGCAGATTGATGACGTTTATCGGGGATCGGGAAAAAGGCGCTGTGGCGGGACCACTGCGGTGGATCGGGAGCGGCCTTATGGCGCTTCTGGTGACGGCTTGCGGTGCCTCGACGCCACCGGCCACCACACTCGATTCCACACCGCCCGATTTTTATGAAGGTGCAAGGATCCTTCTGGACGTTCACCTGGTCGATTTGATCGCCGGAAACCCCCTCTTCGACGTGACCGACAAGCGCGGCATTCACTACGGCACACTGGCGCTAACCGCCGGAGAACAGGCGTTGGAAGGCCTTCCAACCTGCCAGACGGCGATTCCCGGCCCCATGGCCCCTTGCACACCTCGCGGCGCACGCAACATCAACGGTCGTCTGTCGATGGGCGTTGTCGAGTTCGGCGGGCAAACCGGGCTCTATTATATCGATGCTCAGGCCATTTGCTTCAACAGCATGACAACCATAGAGGGCTGTCACCAGCTGGCCATTCGCTACGACGGCACAATTGATGTCAAAACATCCGGCGGTGACCAAAATCTCTGGATTTTGCGATAATAGACTATTTTCCCTAATTTGAGGCGAACTCGCGCTGCAACAGTTAATATGACTGACCAAAAATCAGTGCTCTATAGCCAGACATGCAAAACTGACTTCACAAGGTCGCAACACATGTTAACCTCGGGTGGAAGTTTCGGCATTGAGGAGTGTCGGATATTCACAAAGAAATTCTGGGAGGAATTCATGAAAAAGATATTAATGGCAGCTGCTGCTGCTGTATTTGCTGTTTCTGGCGCTGCTGGTGCGGAGACGGTCAAGATTGCTTGGATTGATCCACTGTCCGGTGCGTTTGCATCGACGGGTCAGAAGGGTCTGCAGAACTTCCAGTTCGCAGCAGATTACTTCGTCAACAACCAGGGCGGCATCGACGTCGGTGGTGAGAAGGTTATGTTCGAAATCCTGCCATACGATGGCGCAGAGGGTTTCCCTTCCCCGAAGAAGTCCACGCTTCAGGCTGAAAAAGCACTTGGCGAAGGCGCAACCTTCATCGCACAGGGTAACTCCTCTGGTGTGGCTGCAGCTCTGACCGACTTCGTAGGCAAGACCAACCGTCGTAACCCTGACAACCCAGTTGTGTTCCTGAACTACTCTGCGGTTGATCCAGCTCTGACCAATGACCTCTGTAACTTCTGGCACTTCCGCTTCGATGCGAACTCCGACATCAAGATGGACGCGCTGACGGACATCATGGCCGGCGACGAAAACATGAAGAAAGTCTACCTGATCGGGCAGGACTACTCCTTCGGTCAGGCTGTGGCTGCTGGTGCTGAGCGCATGCTCGCTGCTAAGCGTCCAGACATTGAAATCGTTGGTAACGAACTGCACCCAATCGGTCAGGTTCAGGACTTCACGCCTTACGCTCGTAACGTAAAGGCTTCTGGTGCTGACGCCCTGATCACCGGTAACTGGGGCGGCGACATGGTTGGCCTTGGTAAGGCAATCCTTGAAGCTGATCTGGGTATTCCGGTTTACACCTACTACGCTGCGGCAGACGGCATCACCGGCCTGTTCGGCGAAGCGGGTGACGGTGTCATCAGCTTGGTTGCTGAAGGTTGGGGCGCAAACCCAACTGAGGAATTCAAGGCTTACCACACTGCATTCAAGGCCCAGTTCCCTGACAGTGACATTTCTCAGCCACGGATTATCAACGTAATCGGCATGCTGGCTCAGGCCATGCAGGCTGCTGGCACGACCGATCCAAAGTCTGTTGCTTACGCCATGGAAAACATGGAGTACGAGTCCATGCTGGGTACCAACGTGTTCATGCGCGCTGACGATCACCAGGCTTTCCAGAACGTGTACATCAACACGCACACGAACGACGGCCTGCCTACCAACTCTGCAGGTGCGGATCTGGATTTCGATAACTCCGGTTACGGCATCCTCGCGACCAGCAAAGTCGAAATGGCATCTATGGACATGGAAACAACCTGTGCCATGACGCGCCCTTAAGGACGACTTGATGATTTAGGCCGTTTGCCGGCCTAAACCTTATCCACAGGGGTGGTGTCTTTTGCCGGATACCGCCCCTTTTTTTTCTGTCACGTGGCTGCGCCAGCGCCCTGACGGTCCCCCGCAAAGCCGCTCGTGGGTTGCCTTTTGAGATCCATGTTCGCAGTGGGAGTTAAACACAGTCAGGCACGACAAACGGGGCTCTTTGAACGCGGTTCAAGGGTCTCTGTGATGCCGACCAAATAGTAAGGAACAAGCCTCATGGATTGGGGGTTTATCACCGTAACGTTGCTCGACGGTTTGGCGAGAGGTCTATACTACTTCCTTGTCTCAGCCGGTCTCACTCTCATCTTCTCCATGATGGGCGTTTTGAACTTTGCGCACGCCAGCTTCTTCATGCTGGGGGGCTACTTTGCCTATATTGTCGCACAAGAATGGGGACTATCCTTCTGGATCGCCCTGCCTGTCGTACCTCTGGCCATTGGCGCCATCGGAATGGTGGTCGAACGCTTTGGACTTCGGCAGGTACACAAGTTTGGCCATGTTGCTGAGCTGATTTTCACCTTTGGCCTCGCCTTCCTGATCCAGGAATTCGTCAAGCTGGTTTTCGGCAACGACACCAAACCTTACGCCGTACCCGAGCTTCTCAAAGGCCCACTGTTCACCATCGGCGACCAGACCTTTGGCTCTTACCGTGCGTTTATGATTGTGGTGTCGATTTCGATTTTCATTGGTCTCTATCTGCTGCTCACGAAAACGCGCATTGGAATGATCATTCAAGCGGCGTTGTCACACCCGCATACCGTATCCAACCTTGGCCACAACGTGCCGCTGATCTTTATGGCCGTATTCGGTGTTGGAACCGCTCTGGCGGCACTGGCCGGCGTTATTGCGCTGCCAACCGACGCGCTGCAACCAGGCTCGGCTGCGCGCCTTGGTCCGATTATCTTCGTGATCATTGTGATGGGCGGACTGGGATCCCTGAATGGGGCTTTGGTTGCATCCATGATCATCGGGGTTCTGACGACCATGTTTGACGCCAGTCAGCTCAACGTGATCACAATCCTCGAAAGCATCACAGTCGCTCTCGGTATCGACTGGGAACTGCTCGACCGTCCAACCTACGAGCTGCGTCGTTTGATGGTTGGTGACATTATCATGATGTCCACCAAACAAGTGGGAAGCCTCTTCCCGTATCTGCTTATGGTCCTGATTCTGATCTTCCGGCCGCAGGGCATCCTCGGAAAGCGGGAGACTTAAGATGACTGCCAACACTGAACGCACGTACATCAACGCGCTCAACATTCGTAAGCGCAACATCACTTTCCAACCTTCAGGGCTTCCCTTTGGCGTGCAGGTCTTCCTGTTCGTCATGCTGGGGCTGGTGCTTGTAGGCGGCTACTTCAGCGGCGGCGAGACCGTTCTGGGCTTTCTGCCGGTTCCAACCCACACGCTGCTGGCGCAATCATTGGCCATCATCCTGTTCGCTATGTCCTACAACATGCTGTTGGGACAGGGCGGGATGCTATCCTTTGGGCACGCGGTCTATTATGGCTTCGGCGGTTATGCCGTGGTCTACATGGCCTATTTCTTTGAGGGGCCTTTTGGCCTTCCAGGCTTCAACATGGCGCCTTTCCTGCCACTCTTTGGTGGTTTGATGGGCATGCTTCTCGCGTTTATCCTCGGGTCTTTCTCCACGCGCAGAGCGGGCACGGTGTTCGCGATGATCTCCTTGGGTCTGGGCCAGCTCGCGTACTCGTCTGCGGCTGTGTTCAAGAACTTCCTTGGCGGTGAAGACGGCAAGTCCTTTGTCCGTGATGAAAATCCCTTCATCATCCCCTTCGTTGGGGAAACGGATCTGTGGTTCTACAAGAACGAGACGATTTACCTGATCATTGCCTTCTGGTTCCTGCTGGCCGTTATCCTGATCTTCCTGTTCTCACGGACCCCGGCCGGACGCCTTTCCAACGCCGTTCGCGACAACGAAGAACGGGTGGAATTTGTCGGCTACTCCATGCGCTCGGTCCGCTATCTGGTGTTTATCAGCGCAGGCTTCTTTGCCGGTGTCGCGGGCGGCATGTCGGCTCTGGCATTCGAAAGCACCACCCAGTCTGACCTTTCAGGTTTCTATTCCGGCGTTGCCTTGATGGCGGTGTTTGTGGGGGGAGCCGGGTTCTTCATCGGCCCAATCCTGGGCGCACTGATCTACCAGTTCTTCGCACAGGTCGTACCTTCCGCGCTGTATGAGCTTTATTTGGGCGTCATCTTTCTGGTGATGGTCATGTTTGCGCCCCAGGGCGTTGCAGGGATCATTCTGATGCACATTGCTTTCGTAAAGCGATGGGGACGATTGTTCTCGGCCTATGGCCTCGCCCTCATCTCCACCGCGATTGCTGTGTTTGGATTTATCGTGCTCGCTGAAATGCTGCACCACGTCCAAATCGCCGGTGCCAGCAATCCCAATGCGCATCCGTTTGAGTTGTTCTCGATCGACACCAGCAAGACCATCAATTGGATTTGGTCCGCTGGAGTCATGCTGATCGGCGCTGTTGGGATGTATCTGGTTCGCAAGCAGGTCAGCACGGCCTGGGATGAAGCGCGTGAAGAAGGAGGCGCATGATGAGTAACGCACAAGTTCAACCAAACCTCGCTGCCGCTGCGTCTTCGAACCACGCCGCCATTGAACTGCGTGGGGTCCAAAAGTCCTTTGGCCGGATCAAAGTCATCCATGGTGTTGATCTGGAAATCGCCAAAGGCGAACGCCACGCCATCATTGGCCCCAACGGCGCAGGGAAATCCACCCTGTTTCACCTGATCACCGGCAAGTACGGCAAGACCGCCGGGAACGTCTTCGTCAACGGCGAAGACGTGACCACGAAGCGTCCGTTTGAGATCTCTCGCATGGGCCTGTCGCGCTCATTCCAGATCACAAACATCTTCGCCAANATGTCGGTGTTTGAGAACGTCCGCTGCGGCCTCTTGTGGGCGCGGGGCTTTGGGTATTCGTTCTGGCGGCTCCTGGGCCTTGAGAAGGCGCTCAACGACGAAGCGGCCCAGATTGTCTACGACATTGGCCTATCCTCCAAAATGCACTCACCGGCTGGGGTTCTCTCCTACGCCGAGCAACGCGCTTTGGAGATCGGCATTACGATTGCCGGCGACAACGACGTCATTATGCTCGATGAGCCAACCGCCGGCATGTCCTCTTCGGAAACCGCGCAAATCGTTGGCCTGATCGAACGGGTGACAGAGGGCAAAACGCTGGTGATGGTTGAGCACGACATGTCCGTTGTCTTCAACCTCGCAGACCGCATCTCGGTGCTGGTGTACGGCGAGATCATCGCCTGTGACACGCCAGAGAAAGTCCGCGAAAGCCGGGCCGTGCAAGAAGCCTACTTGGGCGCAGCATTGGAAGAGGAGCACTAGAATGGCACTTCTGAACGTCAACCAACTCAACGCCTACTACGGCAAGTCTCACATCCTGCAGGGTGTGAACATGTCCATCGATGAAGGCGAGATTGTCTCCTTGCTGGGTCGTAACGGTGTTGGCCGCTCAACGACGTGTAAATCGATCATGGGCGAGGTTCCGCCAAAGGGTTCCATTACCTTCCGAGGTAAGGAAATCGCAGGCTTGGCTCCGCACCAGATCGCGCAGTCTGGCATCGGCTACGTCCCGGAAAACCGTGACGTGTTCCCCGGTTTGACCGTGAAGCAAAACCTGAACCTTGGCGTTAAGCCCGGTCAGGGAGCGTCGCGATGGTCTGAGGAAGACTTTTATGAACTCTTCCCCAACCTGCGAGAGCGTCAGGACGTGGACGCAGCAGCCCTTTCCGGTGGTGAGCAGCAAATGCTGACCATGGCACGGACGTTGATGGGCGACCCGGACGTGGTCATGATCGATGAGCCGACCGAGGGGCTTTCCCCACAAATGTGTCAGCGCGTCGCCGACCTGCTCGAAGAAATCGCTCGTCGTAAGATCGCGATTTTACTGGTTGAACAAAAGCTCACCATCGCCTTGAAAATCTCCAAACGGGTTTACGTCATGGGGCACGGCCAGATCGTGTACGAAGGCACGCCGGAAGAGCTGATGAACAACGACGACATTCGCCAGGAATGGCTGGAAGTCTGACCCCCGGCCCTTGATGCCGCCAAGGATCCCCCGCTGCACCTGCTGCGGGGGATTTTTTTTGCAGTCATCAAAGTGGACAAAGGCGCCACGCCCCCTACCGGCTTGACCCGATCTCGCCTATAAGGGCGGTATGTCTGGTCCGTCCCTTAATCGAGCGCTTCTACAACCCCAACCCTACCGGGATTTGGTGCGTTCCTTTGAGTGGAATATCCCGGAGTTCTTCAACATCGGTGAAGCGGCTTGTGGTTTTTGGGCAAAGCATGACCCGGACCGCTTGGCGATCATTGATGAGCAGGAAAACGGGTCTGTCCGAGAGTGGAGCTTTTTGGCGCTGGATCGTCTGGCCAACCGCTTCGCCAATGCGCTAATCGCCAGCGGTGCTCGGGTTGGCGAC
>JGI20160J14292_10004695_pt1 | contig 10074 bp, 9 predicted proteins | sample COG_10_FD_14292 | JGI IMG/M metagenome (IMG submission 14292) | reverse complement strand
CTTCATCGACTAAACCTGTTAAGTCTTGTTCGGCTTCTTTAATTTCATTAAATGCACCAATTAATGCCACGTGTTTGGTTAACTCTTCTTCTAATGTCTGTTGTATCAGATTGGGAGGTGAGTTTTTCTTCAAATATGGATGATTTTTTATTGGTTTTAATTTCATTAGTTTGTCTAAAGGAGAAAAGCCTAATGAATTTTGTATATTTTTTTCAAAACTATTTTTCTCATCTGTATCTGTTTTGTTATTATGTAAATTTATTAAAATGGCATTCATGATTTCTACCAAATCTGCTGTAGTGATTGGGCATCTTTCTAGGGCGCTCTCATTATTAAGCGCTGCAGCTTGGTTTCTTATTGCACAGACTAATATGAGACTTTCACGAAGACGCCAATTGGTTTCATCAGATTGCGTTGCTAACATAGATAATTTTGTATTAGTTGAAGCCATCAATTTTGGTTTTTTATTCCAACTTTGAGTAGGTCCATAAGATCTAGATTTATTTTTTATACTTGAATTGTCTGATGCAAACAGTTGGTACCGTAGTTCTTTTATGGCTTGGCCATAATGGTGTCTGATTGACTTATCTCGAATAGTTAATACTGCACTTCTCAGGGATTTATCTAAAAGAGCTCGTCTTTCTGGACTATCAAAATTTTTGCCTTCAGTTTCACGTTGCCATAGTAGATTTACCATTGGCACAGCATTATTTAGCAGTTCTTGCATAAATGTTGCACCTTTGTCTTTTAAAATATCATCAGGGTCTTGACCTAGAGGCAGTATACAAAATCGAAGTGACTTGCCTGCCTCAAGTAGAGGGAGTGCCAAATCAATAAGTCTCATAGCAGCTCTTAGGCCTGCTGTGTCGCCATCAAGTGCAATAATCGGTTCATGGTGAATTCGCCAAATTAAAGCCAATTGATTTTCAGTTATTGCAGTTCCAAGAGGTGCTACTGCATTTTTGAAACCAAATTGGGAAAGAGCAATTACATCCATATACCCCTCTGCAACTATAAGAGAATCAGCCTTTCCTGCTGCTTCACGTGCTGGACCGTGGTTGTATAAACTCCTGCCTTTATCAAATAGAGCAGTTTCGTTTGAGTTTAAATATTTTGCTCGAGCATTTGGGTCCATTGCGCGTCCACCAAAAGCTATGCATCGCCCCTGTGTGTTTCTAATTGGAAACATTATTCGCCCTCGAAAGCGATCAAAAATATTGCCACCATCATCAGGTTTAATTGCAAGGCCGGCATCAATTATTTTATTTTCTTTGACTCCTTTATTTAATAAAAATTGAGATAAAGAAACTCTATCGTTTGGCGCAAATCCAATTTCAAAAGTGTTTACTATATCTTCAGTTAAACCTCGAGATTTTATATATGCTTTAGCACTTTTTGCATTGGATCCATTAAATTGCATTTTATAGAATTGAACGGCATTTTCCATTATGCTTGCTAATTCTTTGTTTATGTCAATTTTTTCCTTGTGCCTTTGGATCTCTAGCAGGCATGCTCAAACCAGCTTCACGCGCTAGTATTTCAACCGCTTCAATAAAGCTTACATTTTCAGAATTGCGAACAAATGAAATTGCATCCCCTTTTTCATGGCACCCAAAACAGTAATAAAATCCTTTTTTATCATCTACATGAAAAGATGCGGTTTTTTCAGAATGAAATGGACATGGTGCCCAGTAATCACCTTTTGTGATATTTGTTTTCTTTTGTTCCCATGTGACTTTGCGCCCAACAACTTGTGAAAGTGATGAACGATTTCGTAATTCTTCTAAAAAACCAGGGGGCAGACTCATATCATTATAATGCTTACGCATATACTTTTAGGCAAGTGGATATATGTCTTTTTTAATATTATAAAAAAATAGGATTTTAGGATCATTTTTCTTTTTGAATTTTGATGGTCTGGCGTAAAGTATTATCTGATTTATTAAAAATTAAAATTTTGTTTTTTTCGTCAACGATTGCATACCAATTATCACCTTGAGTGTAAGCAGTTGCAGAAACCCCAATTGGTAAAGTTATATCACTTATTTGAAATGTTTGATTATTGTCGGAGAAACGCATGACAAACATAAAAATTAAGGTTAAGAACCCTATGATCATAACTGCTAATAAGGTCGTCACTAAGCGACGTAATAATCTTAAATTAGCTGGCTCTGCTGAATATTCTGAAGGATCATCCATGTCTGCACCTTATGTAGTTGAATTGACTTTGGGCGAAAACCCTGCGCCCCGCCTAGATAAGGCATTAGCTTCTGTTGTTCCAGCCGAAGTTACATTGAGTCGTTCGCGAATTACAAAGCTGATTGCCGAAGGTGCAGTTACTTTGGCAGGGGAGCCTATAACAAAACTCAAATATAAAGCCCCAGCAGGAAGTGTTTTTAAGATAGTTATGCCTCCAACACAAGATTATGAGAATGCACAACCTGAAAACATACCGTTGGATATAGTTTTTGAAGATGAACATTTAATTATTGTAAATAAACCTGCAGGAATGGTTGTTCATCCTGCACCAGGTTCTGAAAATGGTACATTAGTTAATGCATTATTATTTTATTTTGATGGTAATTTATCTGGTGTTGGTGGAGAAAAAAGACCAGGAATAGTTCATCGAATTGATAAAGATACATCAGGCCTGTTGGTAGTTGCAAAGTCTGATACAGCTCATGCAGGATTGGCTAAACAATTTGCTGACCATTCTATTTCTAGAAGATATTTAGCCGTTTCAAAAGGTGTGCCTCAAAAAAGTGACCCAAGGCTTGCGGGTTTACGCGGTGTAAATTTTGAAGATGGTGGCGTAATAAGAGTTGCAACAAATATAGCTCGACATAAAACTGATAGAAAGCGAATGGCTGTTGTGCAAGACGCTGGAAGACATGCAATCACACGTGCAAATGTCCTTGAAAACTTCGGGCACTCAGCACTTTTGGAATGTTGGTTGGAAACAGGCAGAACTCATCAAATACGTGTACATTTTTCTCATATTGGACATGGTTTGATTGGTGATCCTATTTATGGATTACGCAAAGCAATGCCTAGTTCCGTCTTCGAGCCTGAAGATATAAATATTGTGAAAGGTTTTTCTCGCCAAGCACTTCATGCAAAATCAATAGGTTTCCTGCACCCAATTACAAATGAATATATGAATTTCGACTCTGATATACCTAATGACTTGAATGAATTAATTGAAATCTTGAAGAAAAAATAAAATTTAATTCATTCATCCCACAAATGTTAATAAATCACGTGGCGATATCTAAATATGTTAATCTTCCATGGTTTCTAATTCGTCAATCATAGAACTTATTAAGCTTAAGCCCTTGTCCCAAAACTTAGGATCACTTGCATCTAATCCAAAAGGTGCGAGTAACTCTTTATGATGCATTGAACCACCAGCAGAAAGCATGTCAAAATATTTATCTTGGAAGTCGGTATCTCCTTCCTCATATACTGCATACAAAGCATTTACTAATCCATCTCCAAATGCGTATGCATACACATAAAAAGGTGAATGGATAAAATGTGGGATGTATGTCCAGAAAGTTTCATAGCCTTCAACAAAATTAAATACTGGGCCTAAGCTTTCACCTTGTATTGACATCCAAATTTCATTGATTTGGTCTGGTGTTAATTCTCCATTAACTCTTGCTGCATGGAGTTTGCATTCGAAGTCATAAAAAGCAATTTGACGAACAACAGTATTGATCATGTCTTCAACTTTATTTGCTAGCAGGTGTTTTCGCTTAACTGGATCTGTAGTATTTTCTAACATTTTTCTGAATGTTAACATTTCTCCAAAAACCGAGGCTGTTTCAGCTAAAGTTAGTGGTGTTGATGAAAGAAGTTCACCTTGAGATGCTGCTAATACTTGATGTACTCCGTGACCAAGTTCATGTGCTAAAGTCATAACATCTCGTTGTTTTCCCATATAATTCAACATTACATATGGATGTACATTAGTTACTGTTGGATGGGCAAAAGCACCGGGTGCTTTGCCAGGTTTTACTCCTGCATCAATCCATCCCTTAGTAAAGAATGGTTCAGCTATATCTGCCATTTTTGGTGAAAAATCTGCATATGCATCTAAAACAATTTTTTTTGCATCTTCCCACTGAATATCTGAACTGTTGTCACTATCTAGCGGAGCATTCCTGTCCCATACCTCCAATGTATCTAAGCCCAACCATTTTGCTTTTAAAGCATAATAGCGGTGTGAAATTTTTGGATATGCAGCAACGACTGCATCACGGAGTGCTTCTACAACTTCAGGCTCTACTTGATTTGCAAGGTGGCGGCTAAATTGTGGTGTAGGCATTTTACGCCACCGGTCTTCAACTTCTTTATCTTTTGCTAACGTGTTGGTTATTCTAGAAAATAATGAAATATTTTCTCTAAAAACTGTGATTAATGCACGTGTTCCTTTTTCCCTTATTTCGCGATTTGTATCAGAAAGTAAATTAAGTGTAGCCTCTAAGTTTAATACTTCATCATCTACATTAAACTGCAGAGAAGCCATTGTTTCGTCGAATAAACGGTTCCATGCGGCAGCTCCAACAACTGATTGATCATGCAAAAATTGTTCCAATTCATCTGATAATTGATGTGGTTTCATTTTCCGCAAATTATCAATTACTGGTTTATAGCGAGATAATTTAAGGTTTGAGTTCAATAAGCTATGTATATGGTCATCACTTATACTATTTATTTCTAAACTGAAAAAAACCAAAGGTGTTGTAAAATCTGTGATTTTTGACTGCATATCTGCCATAAATTTACTACGATTGGCGTCACTTGTATCTTGATAGTAACTTAACCCTGCATATGACATTATACGTCCAGCAACATTTTGGATGTCTTCATAGCGTTCAATACAGTTTAAAAGACCTTCAGCTGTGAGGCCATCTAGTTGGCCCTGATAGTCAGAAGCGAAACTATTACAATTATTTTGAAGAGATTTTAAATCTTTTGTGATTTCATCTCCATCTGGCGATGGATAAAGATCTTTCAAATCCCAATTTGGCAGGTCTCCGTAGTCGCTATTTGCGGCGTCATGAGAGTCAAAATTAATTTGAGGTAATTGAAAAGATTTAAACATATCAAGCTCCTTAGATTCGCTACAGAATTAAGTACGCAAATAGAAAACTGAAAGCAATTTATATCTATCTGAATTACCAATTAAAATTATTTAATTTTCTGATAACTAAACCAATAACTTATAGTTATTATGAACTTTACTTCTGATATTATTGACACTTTTGAGAAATAAGTAATGATCTGTTCAAATTGAGGAAATAAAATGAAATACAATAAGTTAGGCCAAACAGATTTGGTTGTGAGTGAACTTTGTTTGGGTACTATGACTTGGGGCACACAAAATTCAGCAGATGATGCTTTCTACCAAATTGAAAAATCAATAGATGCAGGTATAAATTTTATAGACACTGCAGAGTTGTATCCAGTGAATCCAATCAGTGGTGTTACTCAAGGTGAAAGTGAACGAATTTTAGGTGAGTGGCTCAGTAGATCAAATGTCAGAGATGAATTAATCATTGCAACAAAAATTGCAGGAAATGGCCCAAAACACATCCGTAATGGTGAAGGCATTACCAATAAGTCACTATTCACTGCAATCAATGCGTCATTAAAGTCATTAAAAACTGATTACATTGATTTATATCAACTTCATTGGCCAAATCGAGGTTCTTACCACTTCCGCCAGAATTGGCGTTTTGACCCAACAAAGCAAGATAAAAATCTTGTTTTAGATCATATGAATGAGGTTCTTGAAGCCTGCGATATACTCAAAAAAGAAGGTAAAGTGCGTGCTTTCGGATTATCAAACGAAAGTGCTTGGGGAACTGCACAATGGTTACGTATTTCAGAAGATAAAGATTTACCTCGCATGGCGAGTATACAAAATGAATATAGCTTGATGTGCAGAATTTTTGATACTGACTTAGCTGAACTTAGTCATAATGAGAATGTTGGATTATTATCATTTTCACCATTAGCTACGGGTATACTATCAGGTAAATATTTAGATGGTGCCATACCAAAAGGCTCAAGAGGTTCTATTGTAAATGGATTATCAGGTAGAATGACTCCAAAGATTGATGCAGCAACTCGTGCATACATCGAAATTGCAGATAAGTATGATTTAGACACCTGCCAAATGGCTTTAGCATGGTGCAGAACACGACCTTTCATGGCTTCAGCAATATTTGGAGCTCGAACAAATGATCAATTGTCTAATGCACTTGCTTCCGTAAATGTGAATTTATCTGAGGATTGTTTGCGAGACATTGAAATGGTTCACAAAAAACATCCAATGCCGTTCTAGCGATTGAATTAATCAAAACCCATGCATTCTTTTGGCCCATTGCAAACCAATGAAAGCGCCTTTGACTCGTGGTAACAAAAATAGAGCAATTGTGATAAAAATCAGAATGAAACTAACAGCTAACAGTAATGGGTCTGGACGGTACCATTCAAAAATAACTAACATTAATGGTGCTAGAATATGGCCAGAGATCAATATTGTAATATATGCTGGACCATCATCTGATCTTTGATGATATAGCTCTTGAGAGCAAACGGCACATTCGTCTCTAACTGCTAAATATCCATCCATCATAGGCCCAGAACCACAGTTTGGGCACTTACGTTTCCAACCACGTAATAAAGCTGGTTTGACTAACCTATCTTGTTGAGATGCATTTAGTTTCATGAACCATTAATAATTTATTGAAGTCAAAATTAAAAAGTGACAAGTTGACCTAGTGGCGGGATGTCGCATAAATTTTTTCACATAAGTTAATGGTTTTGCTTAAATAATTTTTTAAATTCAATAATAATTAAATGATAAAGATAGGGAAGTTTATGGTTTCTAATCCAGCATCAGCTGAAATCCTAGCAATAAAAGCAATAGATTGGTTAGCAGCTGATCATGAACTATTTGGAATATTTTTAAGCAGTTCGGGTGCAGATATAAGTGATGTTAAGGCTGGAGCAAAAGATTTAGTATTTTTGGGCTCTGTGCTTGATTTTATACTTATGGATGACGCATGGGTTCAAGATTTTTGTGAAACAAAGTGTTTTGAATTTAATGAACCATTCTTAGCCAGGCAGTTTTTACCTGGTGGAAATTTACCTAATTGGACGTGACATGGATAAAATAAAAGGAATAGCTTTTGATAAAGACGGGACGTTAATTGATTTTGAAGCTAGCTGGTCAAAAGGATTGATCTCATTAATTGAAAGCATATTTCCCAATCAAAGTGATAAACAATTAATTTTAGCACAAGAAGCGGGTTTCAATTTGGCTTTGGAAAAATTCGTTGGAGGCTCTGTTTTTGTAAATGGTACAACTAATGATGTGATTGATGTATGGAAGAAAGCTTTTCCTGATTTAGTTGTTGAAGATATAATGCAAAAAAGCGAGATTGCATTTAATGATTTAGAACCTATTGCACTCTGTAACCTTGAAGTTTTCATGTCAGATTTGAAGAAAAAAGGTATTTTTTGAGTGTAATCACTAATGCTGCAGAAGCACCGACATTGATACAATTGGAAAAACTTTCTTGTTTGCATTTATTTGATGAAGTTATCGGATGTGATAGTGGCTTCAAACCTAAGCCATCTGGTGATACAATTTTAGGCTTCTGTGATGCATTTGGATTGAAACCAAATGAAATAGCTATGGTTGGAGATAGTACGCACGATTTGAATGCTGGCCGTAATGCTGGAGTAGGTTTGAATGTTGGCGTCTTGTCTGGGCCTGCTAATATTGATCAAATATCAGGTTTAGCAGATGTCGTTTTGGACGATATATTAGGGCTTCCTGAAATATTGTAAAAAGATACAAGACCGACTTTTTTGTCGTAAATGGATAAGCTTGCTAAGTATTATATCGCATTCTTTGGATTTTGTGGGGGAGTAATATGACATCAAAGCGAAAAAGATCAGGTGGAAGAGCAGGAAATCAACGCACTTCAAGTTCATCGATCAGCCAGATGCCTTGGCGACAAGTTGTCAATACTGATAATCCAATAGAACCTCTTTGTGAGGACGGCATTCAGAATATTCATGAAGGTGTTTTGGAGATATTGGAAAATATTGGAATTGAATTTATGAACCCAGAAGCGCTGAAAATTTTAAAAAAAGGTGGTGCAAAAGTAAATGGGGAGAATGTTCGTATCGGTCGTGATCTTCTAGCAGAAATGCTCTCTTATGTGCCTCAAGAATTCACCATAACTCCACGTAATCCTGAACGAAAAATCACACTTGGTGGAACAAAAATGGCGTTTGTAAATGTATCATCTCCACCTAATATGTGGGATTTGGAACGTGGAAAACGAGCAGGAGATTTTGAGGGTTTTAGGGATTTTATGAAGCTTACACAGTTTTTTAACTGTATTCATGTAGCTGGTGGATATCCAGTTGAACCTATTGATATTCACGCATCGGTTAGACACCTTGATTGTTTATATGAGAAATTAGTTCTAACTGACAAAGTCGTACATGCCTATTCTTTAGGAAAAGAACGTGTCGAAGATGTCATGGAGATGGTTAGAATAGCTGGTGGACTTACACACGAAGAATTTGAAGAAAAACCTAGAATGTATACTAATATTAATTCTGTTTCTCCTCTAAAGCATGATTTCCCAATGTTAGATGGTACGATTCGTTTAGCTAAGCGAGGCCAACCTATTGTTGTGACGCCATTTACTTTAGCAGGTGCCATGGCTCCAGTTACAATGTCTGGTGCGGTTACATTGTCTTTGGCTGAAGGCTTGGCCGCAATCGTTATGATCCAAATGATTCGTAAAGGTTGCCCTTCAATGATAGGTACATTCACCTCAAACGTTGATATGAAATCAGGTGCGCCTGCATTTGGTACTCCAGAATATATGCGCGCTACTCAGATGACTGGACAAATGGCTAGATATTATGGTCTGCCGATGAGATCATCTGGTGTTTGTACTGCTAACGTACCAGATGGTCAGGCTATCTGGGAGACATCTAATTCTTTGTGGGCAGCCGTCCAATCTGGAACTAATCTTGTTTATCACGCAGCTGGATGGCTTGAGGGAGGATTGATTGCAAGTCCAGAAAAGTTCATTATGGATTGTGAAATACTGCAGCATATACAAAGATATATGGAACCATCTTTATGTAATACAAGCCCAGAAGATATAGCAATTAGTGCTGTAAAAGAGGTTGGGTATTTACCGGGAGCAAATTATTTCTCTGCCAAACATACTCAGGAAAGATATGAAGACGCTTTTTACACTCCATTAATATCTGACTGGACGAATTATGAGGCTTGGGAATTAAATGGTGGAACTTGGACTGCTCAAAGAGCTCATAAAATGTACAAACAAATTATAAAAGATTTTGTAGCTCCTCCGATGGATGTCGCAATCAAAGAAGAACTAAAAAGTTTTGTAGAGAAAAGGAAATCTGAAGGTGGAGCACCGACTGATTTTTGATTAAACTCTTTGCTGAATTTAAATGGTACCAGCGCCCCGGCTCGAACGGGGGGCCTCTTGATCCACAATCAAGCGCTCTAACCTACTGAGCTACGCCGGCACTGGGCGTCATTTAACTTATGCATTCATGTCTGGCAAGTCCGATCATACTTGAATTTAGTACTTTCTCTTGATAGCGAAGAAAAACAAACAGATAGAAACAGATATGGTATTAAATCATGGGAATTAATTCAGAAGTTGATATGGAAGCTAATTTGCAAATTGGTCCAACCAGTGAAGGAATGGTTCGATTGTTTGTAGAAGCAAAGGGAATAGAAGTACCTTTAGATTTTGATCCTGAAGAAGCAGATGAAATAGCTGAAGAAATCCGTTCAGCTGCAGCNTCCGCTCGGGCAAACNCTCGTAAATAGTTTCCAAAGATTGACTTTGACTACTTGAAAATTTGAATAAAACTCATTAAAAAAATNTNAGGCGGGTTCTGCCCTTCTTGTGAGAAGCTCAATTTCAGTGGCCGATAAGCTTTCTTGAGGGAACTGGCTCTGTGACTTACCCTGGTATATCATATCCG
>JGI20160J14292_10004686_pt1 | contig 10093 bp, 9 predicted proteins | sample COG_10_FD_14292 | JGI IMG/M metagenome (IMG submission 14292) | reverse complement strand
CAAGGTTATTGCTGGTCAACTGGAGGCCGAATCTGGTGTTATCTCAAAGCCAAGTGGGGCCACTATTGGCTACTTATCGCAAGACATCAAGCCGAAGGCTGGAAAGACCATTTTTGATGAGACGTACAGCGCACTTGAAGAATTGCAAGAACTTGATGTGAAGCTCAAGGATTATACAAAGCAGTTAGAAACGCGTACGGATTACGAGACCGATTCGTACATGGAGCTCATACAGGATATGCACGTAGCTAATGAGCGATTTAGTTTGCTTGGTGGCGATACTGCCGATGCTGAGGTGGAGAAGGTGCTGATGGGGCTGGGTTTCATGAGAAAAGACCTCACCCGGAAAATGGAGGAGTTTAGCGGTGGTTGGCAAATGCGTGTTGAATTGGCTAAAATTCTTGTGCAGCGACCAGACGTTTTACTACTGGATGAGCCCACAAACCACTTGGATATCCTCTCCATCGAATGGTTGGAGGAATTTCTTAAAATCCATACAGGTACAGTTATTCTTGTTTCTCACGATAGGGCGTTCTTGGACAACATTACCAATCGCACGATTGACATTACACTCGGTAGAATCAATGATTATAAAGTACCTTATTCCAAGTACGTTTCTCAGCGAGCTGAGCGGATTGCTTTGCAGATGGCTTCTTACGAGAATCAGCAAAAATATATTGCCGATACCGAGCGCTTCATAGATCGTTTCCGATCAAAAGCATCAAAGGCCACACAAGTTCAGAGTAGGATTAAAGCTTTGGATAAAATTGAACGAATTCAAGTAGAAGAACAGGACAACTCGGTAATGCGACTACGCTTCCCTCCTGCTCCGCGTGCAGGAAAAGTGGTGGTTTTGGCAGAAAGCGTTTCTAAAAGTTATGGCGATTTAGAGGTTCTGAAGAACGTTGATTTGATGTTGGACAGAGGCGAAAAAGTTGCATTTTTAGGAAAGAACGGAGAAGGAAAAACTACATTCTCAAAGATTGTTGTTGGTGAGCTTGATTACACCGGAAAAATGGAGCTTGGCCACAACGTGTCGATGGGTTATTATGCTCAAGACCAAGCAGAATCTTTGGACTCAAATAAAACCGTTTTTGAAACGCTTGATGATGTCGCCCGTGGAGATGTACGCAAAAGGCTTAGGGATATTCTCGGTTCCTTCTTGTTTGGAGGTGATGACGTTGACAAGAAAGTGAGTGTACTCTCTGGTGGCGAGCGTGGTCGACTAGCATTGGCAAAATTATTACTCGAACCAGTTAATCTGTTGATTCTCGATGAGCCAACAAACCACTTGGATATGCACTCGAAAGACGTGCTAAAGCAAGCGCTTAAAAATTATGATGGCGCCATGATTATTGTTTCTCACGACAGGGATTTTCTCAGCGGCTTAACCGAGAAAGTATATGAATTCAAGGATAAAAATGTGAAAGAACACATTGGCGATGTGTATGAATTCTTGGATAAAGTGAAGGCAAACAGTATTCAAGAATTCAGCCAAAAACCGAAAGCTGTTGAGGAGAAACCTACATCCCACAAGGAAAGTAAAGAAGAGCAAAAAGCTCGAAAGTCACTAGAAAAGGAAATACGAATTGCCAAAAACCAATCTGAAAGGTTGGAAAAGGAGATTTCGACCATTGAAAAGGAAATTGCCGATTTAGACGAACTCATGCTAGATGCTGAGGCTTACAAAGAAGCTTTGGAAGAGCGTGATGTGTTTAAGGAATACCAACAGAAGCAACAATTGCTAGATGGAAAAATGGCTGAATGGGAAGAAGCAGTAAACAAGCATGAGACACTGAGTAGTCAATAGATTAAAAGCGACCTTCTTAAATGTAAAGAGCCACACTCCTTCGAGTGTGGCTCTTTTGGTTTTCTGAAAGTTTGAAACCCTAGTCTCCGCTGATAATATTCCCGAGTAAATCACCACCTAAACCAGCAGCACCTTTTCGCTCGCCTTTCTTGCCAAATCGCGCTGCGGCAGAAATTCTATCTGCCAAACGGCTAAATGGAAGCGATTGTAGATAAACGATTCCAGGACCAGTAAGATTGGCGGTAAACAATCCTTCGCCACCAAATAGTGAGTTTCGGAAACCACCAATGAACTGAATATCGTAGTCCACAGTTGGAGCAAATGCCACTAGGCAGCCCGTATCAACACGCAATCTTTCACCGGGTGCCAAATTCTTCTTGATGATGGTGCCACCAGCGTGAACAAAGGCAAGGCCATCGCCTTCCAAGCGTTGAAGGATAAATCCTTCTCCACCGAAAAGCCCCGCGCCAATCTTCTTTGTGAAAGCCACTTCAATCTCAACGCCTTGCGCGGCACATAGGAAGCCGTCTTTCTGACAAAGGAACTTTCCGCCTAGTTCTTTCAAATCCAGTGGAATAATTTTTCCTGGATAAGGAGCCGCAAATGCAACATGACTTTTACCTGCGCCAGTATGTAAAAAGGTAGTGATGAAAAAACTCTCACCTGTAATCAATCGCTTAAAGCCTTTGAAAATCCCACCACCAGTATTGGTTTGCATCTGAATGCCATCTTCCATAAAAAGCATAGCTCCCGCCTCTGCCCTCACTGCTTCATTCGGGTCGAGTTCAATCTCAACCGCCTGCATATCATCGCCATGAATCTTGTAATCTATTTCGTCAGCCATTGTTTTTCTGTTTGGTTCGGTCCAAAGATGGAAGAGAAAAGGAAAAAAGAAAAATGTACGGCAATGATTTCACAAACGTTCACAATTACATTTGCCGTATGACCAAGATTGTCGGCATTATTCCATCGCGCTACGCAAGCACGCGATTTCCTGCAAAACCTTTGGTTGATATTGCTGGAAAAAGCATGATTCAGCGCGTGTATGAGCAAGCTTCAAAAACTGATTCATTGAACGAGGTAATTGTTGCCACGGATGACCAGCGCATCTTCGACCATGTTTCAGCTTTTGGTGGGAAAGTGGTGATGACCTCCACAGAACATCAATCTGGCACCGATCGCTGCGCGGAAGTTTTAGAGAGTCTGTCCGAAGTTGATGTAATTGTCAATATCCAAGGTGATGAACCTTTTATCGAACCCGAACAAATAGATCGACTTGCGAGTTGTTTCGAGAACCCAGAAACGCAGATTGCCACCCTCATTAAGAAGATGGACAGCCAGGAAGACCTTAATAGCGACACTGTGGTTAAGGTGAACAGAACTGCTTCAAACCAAGCAATCCACTTCAGCCGAAAGGCTTTTTCTGAATTAAGAGACTCCTTCAAACATATTGGCATTTATGCATATCGGTCTCATACGCTGAAAATCATCGCAAAATTACCACAGTCGCAAAACGAATTGGCGGAAAAACTGGAGCAATTGCGCTGGCTCGACAATGGTTTTGAGATACAACTCGCTGAAACAGAACACGAAAGCAATTCGGTAGATACACCCGAAGATCTTGAGCGACTTTTGCGCCAGAGAAACCTATAATTTCCCGTACTTTGGCACGTTCCTAAAGCATGTTATCAAACCAACTCGGACATATCATTACTAATCAGCTGCGCGAGCAGCCTTTGGTGGTTCTACCTGGGTTTGGCGGTTTTGTAAAAGACCACATGAGCGCTGAGTTGGACGAAATGCGAAATCGCATTCATCCACCAAAAAACACAGTAGTTTTCAATGCTCGACTTTCACACAACGATGGTTTGCTAATTGAAGCTTTCGCCATTGAATGTGAAGTTTCTTACCCTGTGGCAGACAAACTTCTTACTGATGCCATTTCTGAACTACGTTTCCGATTGAACAATGGCGAAACGATTATTTGGGAAGGCCTTGGTAATCTCAAGAAATCAATTGAGAGTAGCGTTGAATTTGAAGCAATCGCAACGCCAGAAATTCAAGATGAATTCTTCGGACTGAAGCCAGTTTCACTCAACCGAATTGAGAAAGATAACGTAGATAAGGTGCGTGAATTAGTTGCTGCTGATGGACCAGTTGCTACTAAAGTTCGTACACTCCCAATTAAACGAATTGCCAGCATTGCCGCTGCGGCCGTTGCTGTTGGTTTTCTGATGTGGATGCCAATACAGAATGGTGCATTGAACAACGGTAAAGTGTTGGCACAGCAATTCAATCTGTTTCCTACAAATACAGAAGTTGCTTATTCCGCCCGTCAGTTTGACGAAAGCTGGATTAGCAAAGGTTTTGAAAGGGAAGATGCGCTTGGTGCCAAGTATGAGAAGGAATACCTTTCACTTTATCTTACGAAGAACACTGGCAATGCCATCGTTGTAAAAACAGATGCCATTCCTTCAAGCGAAGTTGACGTTGAAACGGAAGAACCAACTTCTTCAATCGATGAAAGTGCTTCATCATTTAAGGTAATTGCAGCAACTTTTGGAACGAAAAATGAAGCTGCGGACTACGTTGCCAAAATGATTAAACGTGGTTTCGGTGCCGAATACGCTGGCAGAGACAACTCAGGTCATTTGGTAGCCTATGGAACGTACGATTCCATCACTGATGCCAAGAAGATGTTGTCTTCGGTAAGTCTTTCTAATAAGGAAGCTCGTATCGTTTCAGGAAGCTAATTCGTCTTTCGACTCTTCCTCAATTGCCTCATTTTTCCCTCTCGCCTTTCCGTATAGTTTGATAGCTACCATCATTACAATGGCAAGCATAATTAGACTTCCGAGTCCGAATATCCACGAGACGGAATTCTTAAGAACAACTACGAAAACGATACTGAACAAGAACAGCGTAGCTACTTCATTCCAAATGCGCAGTTTAACCGACCCCCATGTTTGTTCATCATTCTGAAATTTTCGAAAAACCTTATGGCAATAGAGCTGGTACAAATAAAGACCTCCAACCATGCTCAGCTTTACATGCATCCACGGCATCGACAAATACCCTGGGGTGTAAACAATCATCCATGTTCCAAACACCAACGTGAGAACTGCGGCTGGCCACGTAATGATGTACCACAACCGCCATTCCATCAGCTTGTATTGCTTTTCTAAAATGCTACGTGCTGGTTCTTCCTTTCCACGTGCTTCTGCGTGATAAATGAATAATCTAATGATGTAGAACAACCCTGCAAACCATGACACCACAAAAATGATGTGCAGAGCAAGTATGTACCTAATATCGAATTCAATAGTTGATAGAAATTCCATGGAGTAAAAGTATTAATCATGCTGTGCACCTTCTCGATTATGGCGTCTAATTTCTTTTTGAATCTCTAAGTATGAAGCATAAGCAACGCCTCTCTTGTGATTTGCAATGCTGATATCAGCAATGCGACTCCATTGCTTGAAAAGGTCGCGCCAAGCAAGAAAAATGGAGCGGCCAGGCTCGAAAATATGGCATGGCTCCGAGTTAACACCATTCACTTCAATCACTTTGAAATCATCATTGAGCAAAGCCTCCATCGAGTCTGTTCGAAGGTCAAAACGGCCAATATGAAACCCATCAATCTGCTTGGCGAGATTGTCAAATACGGTTTCCAATTCTGGCGAAATCAACTGGTTTCCGCCATTGAATGTAGTTCCTAACATGTGGTTTCCAATCTTCACAATCTGTTCCTTTTCACCGATTGGAATCACTTCATTCAATCTGTCAGCGAATCGTTTTACATGAACCTTGTAGCTTAGTCTTGTTCGTTGGTTGGCAAGAATAAGTTGAAGCAAAGTTCTTTCCCCATCTCCAGTTACGGAAGGCAAATCTTTGACAACAATAGATGTGATTTTTCCCTTTTCCTCATCAGGATGACGGCTATAAAGGATACCCAGTTCCATCGGGAGGTCTTCATAAACCTGCAGTAACATTGGCTCATGAACGGAGTTCAATGCCTTTTTCAGCTGCTCTTCCGTACTAAGAATCTTAACACCTTTTCCGCGTTCGCCCATATCAGGTTTGATGATGAGCGGAAACGTCATTTCCTTATCCGCTATCTCTTTTATCACCTCCTCTGCACCATCAATAGCATCTACAAAAACAGTCTTGGGCAAGTATGTCTTGGGTACAAGTTTAGTGACATCCGTTTTAGAATATGCCACCAAACCACCAAATCGCATACACGGATTAGCTGCACTAAAAAACACCCAGCCACGCGCTTTTATCGCCAAGAAAAACCAATAAACTGCTACAGGAAGGTAAACCACTCGCCAAGGCCAGAATTCCCATCGTACCAAACGCTGCAACCATACGTGCAGTCGAACCTGAAATGGCACAGGATTCATTGGTTAACCTTTGGCTTCCTGATTGCGGTACGCAAGTGTGGAGTACGCAACACCAAAAGAATTTTCAAGCTGAAAATCCGCTTGCTCATCTTTAATGAGAATACGGATGAGAGCCATGTGGTGAATTGCATGTTCCAACACGTAAAGCAACTCGCGCGAAAGGGAGGAGCTAACCGAAAGCTTTTCTGATGAAACAGATGGCATTTCTGCCAATGTCTGCATAGGAAAATCCGTGTTTAAAGCTTGAACCTCTAATGCAATTTGATCAATGGTAACGCATGCATGATCAGCACTCGATTCCAACAGAATGTCACGGTTTCGAGCATCATAATTAACCTCAATTTTCGCCTGAAACAGACATTGATAGAATTCTAACGTGTGTCTAACATGTTGACCAATAGAAGCATTTCCTTTTAGATTGACGTGTGTATAGAGCCGCTGATCTATGTTGGACAAAACACCTTTCAATCGTTGAAGTGTTTCAACATTTAGGTGACTCAAAGTGGCTATCTTTTGGTCTCTTACCATTCGTAGGCTACGCCTAAATTGTAGCTTGGGGCGGCTGCTACCATTTGTCCAGAACCAATATAAACGGCAGCATTAATCTGCACCTTCTTAATTTTCTGAATGAATTTCAATCCGTAACCTATAAACTGCTGATTGTTTGTGTAAAGCGATGTATGCAAATCTCGTCCGTTGGGATGTATGGTTGTAATGGTAGAATCGGAAGGGTTAACCATTGTTGTTACGTTATTGTTGAAGCTTCCGTTCTGCATAGAAAACCTTCCTGCTACGTTCAAAATGAAATACGTTTTCTGATTCCAAGAATAGCCCAGCTCAAAGTTGAAATCTGCTTCGTGACTATAATTATTCAATCGAACGCGATAACCAGCGTCTAGCAGTGTATAAAGTTTTCCGCTAAAAAAAGACGTTCCTACGCTTAAATAAGGATGAAAAACCCATGTGTTTGCTCCTGTTCTCAAAGCAGATATTGAGTCGTATTTAGCCACGTTGGCCTCCACATTTAAACCTGCGGAAAACAAAACCTTCTTCTTAATGATATTGTACTTAAAACCAAGCATCACATTATTAAGTCCAAATAAGCTTCCAGACTGAATCGTATCCTGAAAATAGGTAGTGTCTGCACTTGATATTCTGTCTGCGGTGGATACGTACTTAAACGGCAAGTTGGCAGTCATTGTCAACCTGTCGGTTAACCCATAATCGAGGTACAATTGCGATGTAAAATCGGTTACTGGTCTTCTTAAACTGGTGATTTTTCCTTCGTGATTATAGAAGCTACTATAACCAACATAGGTAAACCCGAGCTGTGCATATCCACTGTTCTTTTTGCGAGGCCACGGCCCCCCGGCACTTGCAGATTGCACCAATGTGAAAACCAAAAGCACTAGTGTAATTAATCTTGTCATACTGTCCGTTTAGTGGTTAAACAAATGTAGGCAACCCATCTTTTGATGAAGCCGTCAACCCGACAATATTACGAGAACGGTTTTAAACATTCTTTAGTCGTAAAATACCACTACTTAAAATTCTGAAACTTGCTCATCTTGTTCATGTTAGTCAACTTCTTGAAGTAGTTGCCCATGTTTACCGCAAGCGTGAGATTATGAGAATGATATCCTGTACCCTGAAGATTGTAATGAAACATATACCGAATGGTCATGCTACCACGCACAATCCAAGTACGTGCGGCAACTGTTGCAACAAATCCGGTAGAGACTGAACTTCCCGCAATTTGGGCGCCATAGCCAGCCCCTAGTGCCATACCTATATTTGAACGAAAATCTCGCGTTGAATAGTGCCCGAGACTAGCTTCGAGCACCGCAGGAACGTGTGCGTAGAAAAACGTTTCCTCAATCCAACTATCCTTCACATGCGCACCAAGAGTAACAGGTAACGTAGCTGCCAAAGAAAAGTCCGCATACTTGTTGATGATATTTATTTGCGGGTTGTAGAAAATCCCAAACGCAGGACTCACGTTTTCGCTCACATGGAGCAAGTGAACCGAAGCACCAATGGAGTTTCTCCAACGGTCTTTCAGCGTAGATTTTTTCTGCGCAAACCCAATGCTTGGGAGCATGAGAATGGCAAGGAAGATTACCAGACGGTTCAAGATTCTCAGGTTTTTGGTCAAGTGCTACAACGAAAGGAACTCAAAATTGTTACTATTCTACTATTCGCAACTAGAAAAATCACTTAAACTTCCTTCCATTCGGATATATATTTGCTTATTAAATTCTAAGTCTAATGGTTTCGTTTGACGATACTGAAATCGCTTTTTCCGACAAAACAAATACCGAGCTAAACCGGGGTCGTTTGCTATTCACAATGGTTGGTAGTTCAACCCTTGTTGCCATTGGCAAAGCATGCCTAAACCTTGCATTATCCATTCGGTTTCCAATCAATAGTATTGTGCGGAAAACGGTGTTCAATCACTTTTGCGGTGGAGAAACCATTGCCGAGTGTGAGCCTACCATTGAACGATTGCACAAAGCTGGAGTTTACTCTCTTCTAGATTACTCATCAGAAGGAAAAGAAACTGCGGATGAGCTTGATGGTTCGACCCAAGAAATTCTTGCCGCAAACAATACAGGAACAAGAGACACTAGAATACCATTTTCGGTATTTAAACCCACGGCAATATTCCCAAACCGATTATTGGCAAAAAAGAATTCAGGAGCAGAATTCAGTCAAGCCGAAATGCACGATTGGGACGAGTCAAAACAACGCATGGCGCTAATTTGCTCAACGGCAAAGCAGAATAACGTTCCCATTTTGGTAGACGCGGAAGAAACCTGGTACCAAAACGCCATTGACGAGCTTGTTGAAGAACAAATGGCGCTTCATAATAAGGAGACTACGATTATATACAACACGTTTCAATTGTATAGAAAAGACAGGTTAGAGTACCTCCGAAAAAGTCTTGAACAGGCTCAACAAAAAGGCTATAGACTAGGCGCCAAACTCGTTAGGGGTGCATACATGGAAAAGGAACGGGAACGTGCCAAATCGCAAGGGTATCCATCCCCCATTCATGCAACCAAGGCTGACACGGACAAAGATTATGATGCAGCGCTCAAATTCTGTATCGATAATTACCCAAATATTCAATTGATTGCGGGCACCCACAATGAAAATAGTTCGCTGTATCTCACCGAGTTAATCCATCATCGGGAGCTAAAAAATAACGACAAAAACGTGTTCTTTTCTCAGCTTTACGGTATGAGCGACAACATTAGCTTTAATCTAGCCGCCAACGGATATAACGTTGTGAAATACGTTCCATACGGGCCTGTACTTGAAGTTCTTCCATACCTCATACGAAGAGCTGAAGAGAACACGTCAATTGCCGGTCAAACAAGCCGAGAATTATCACTCATAATGAAAGAAAAGGCAAGGAGACGGGCTTCATAAGTCCTATGAGCCAATTAACATTCCGAAGCTTTTCACGTACATAACATACAATGTGAAACCGCAGAGGTTAAAAAGTGAAAAACAGCAAATTTGAATCGTTGGCACCAAGTGCCGAAATGAAGTCATTGCTCGATCATTCAGATCGCATTACACTCATCCTAGATTCTCAGTTTCGTATTCTTTGGTTTAATGAAAAAGCAGCTCGTGAGATGTATTCCTTTTTCAAGGAAGAACTGAAAATGGGTAGCTCGTATTGGAATTATGTAGATCAAGACCAAAATAAACGGTTTATCCGGAATTTTAATGCGGCCATCAAAGGCCGAACAATTAGTACCGAACAGAAGATCCAGAAACCTGGAGGAGCAGGTGTTAATCTCTGGATTGAAGGTAGATTCAGCCCTCTGCTAAATTCAGAAGGGACTACGTACGGTGTGGTATACTC
>JGI20160J14292_10004683_pt1 | contig 10102 bp, 8 predicted proteins | sample COG_10_FD_14292 | JGI IMG/M metagenome (IMG submission 14292) | reverse complement strand
TTTAAGCGAGTAATTTTTTTTCCAAAATCCCATATTATCTCAGGTGATATTAAATAATTTGTATAAAATTCTAATTCATCTGAGTTTAAATTCTTCACTGAATTATAATCTTTATTTGTTTTTAATATTAATGTTGGAGAGTTTGAAATAGATAAAATTATAATTAAGAGACTAATTATATTAATTTTTTTAATTGTTAAAAATTTTATATTAATTAACTTTAAAAGGATCAATGGGCTTAATATAGAGAGGATTATATCTATAAAATTAATTGATAAGTTAAAAATATAAAGTTTCACAATTATAAATGATAACCCAATAGAACATATAAGTAAATAATGTACAAAAAGAAAAATTTTTGCACTTTTATTTTTATTGTATTCACTAATTAAGTACCTGTAAATAAATCCAATGTTCAATGCAAATGGAATAAGAACTGGCATTAAATATCTAGGTTTTTTTTCTGGTATTAAGGATAATAATATTACTCCTATCACTGTCCATAAAAATGTAAATTTATATTCTTTATAGCTTTTTATTTTATGTTTATAATATGGGTAGCTTAGGCTTATTAATCCAATTATTGCCCAAACACCAGATTGAATAAAGAAGCTCCAATAATAGTAAAATGGTCTAATATTGTAATTTGTCCAGTTTAAAGTTTCTTTTCTTGTTGTAGAAATTAAATTTTCAGAATCTTGAAATAATAGCATTATATACCATGAAGATCCGATTAATATTCCTGCTATTATGATTGGTAGTATTCTAGCTAATTTTTTCCCAATTGATATTGGATATGAAATAAAGTATGAAATTAGAAATGGAATTAATAATGCATAGACTGAGACTGGCCCTTTTGATAAAAAAGAGCAAGATACAAGTAGAATAATCAAAAGTATTTCTTTGAAGTAATACTTTTGATTATTTAAATTTTTATAGATAAAGTAAATGGCTAAATACATAAATGAATGACTAAATATATCCCATGGAGCCTCTATAATTATAGCAATAGTATAAAATGAAGTAATTGCAATAAAAGAATTTACAATACTGTAAATTTTATTTTTTAGTAATTCTAAGCTAAAGTAATAGGTAGTAATTCCTATAAGGGCCAAACATAAAAATCCTGGAATTCTAAAGAAGTATAGTGTTTTTGTTCCAGCAATTAATGTGGAAATAGCAGATATCCAAGTAGGTAGAGGAGGTTTTTGATATCTTGGTTCACCATTAAATGTTGGCATGAGCCAATTATTTTCAAGAAGCATTTCCCTGGCGGTAACAAAATTTCTTGCTTCCATAATAGTTATATCAACAAGATTAATATTTACTGTGAAGATTAGACATACAATGACAATTATAAAAATCACAAATGAATTCGAGATATTTTTTGATATATCCATCTAATTAAATTTAAAATATATGTAAATATTTCTTGCATATATGATAGTGCCAATAATATGACCTATAAACAGCACTGGATCTAATCTAAAAATAGCATATATTAAAATCAATATTGATCCGCTTATACTTAATAACCAAAACCCAAGCGGAAGACTAGATTCTTTTTTGTTTTCTGAATATATCCATTGAAAAATAAATCTGAAGGTAAAAATCAGTTGAGATGTAATACCTAAGCTAAAGAGCCAACTAGGAATGTTAGTCTCTCTGATTAAAATATCCAAGTCAATTACGTTGTTATTGTAATAGTAAAAAATGATATAGACTGGAAATGTCAAAAATAAAAATCTTATGAAGAAATTTAATTTACTCCATTCTCCTTGTAATTGTAAATTTCTTATGTAAATAAAATAAGTCAGTGATTGCCCAAGCATAATTGCAAAATCGTCCCTTAGGTACCCATATATAAATAATAAAAAGGATCCTAATAGGCTTAAAATCCAAAAAACAGAGGGGGTTATTATTTTATTTTCTTTTTCTGAATAAAACCATTGAATTATTAATCTTGAAGAAAATAATAATTGAGCCGAAAAGCCTATTAGATAAAGAATAATGTTATTCATTTTTCTTTATTTGATAATTTATGTACTTCTTTTTCATCCATAAGTAGGCAAAACAATCCATAAGTGGACCAAATAAACGATTGAAAAAACCAAATTTAGCTTTTCCAGCTATTCTAGGATAATGCCTGACTGGAACTTGATGAATTTTACCTCCTTGAAGCAAAATCATAGCAGGTAAAAATCTATGAATTCCTTTAAACATTGGAATTTTTTTTGCATAACTGGTTTTAATGATCTTTAATGGACAACCAGTATCGTTCATATTGTCATTTGTAAAGATTCTTCTAATTGAGTTAGCAATGAATGAAGAGATATTTTTTATTAATGAATCTTTTCTTTTGGTTCTAACTCCTGTTACTAAATCATATTTATCAATTTTATTTAATAATAAATTAAAATCTTCAGGATCGGTTTGTAGATCCGCATCAATATAACCAACTAGGCTTGTATTTGTGTAATCGAAACCAGCCTTTATAGCAGCACTCAATCCTGTATTTTTTTTAAAACTTAAGTAACTAAACTTATCATTTGAATGACACTGACTATGTATTAATTTTTCACTATTATCATTAGACCCATCGTTAATTAATAATATTTGCGTTTCAACTATTGATTTTTTTACAAAGGAATTAAGCTCTTTACAAAGTCTTTCAATATTTTGTTCTTCATTATAAATTGGAACTACAATAGTTAAGGATTCTTTCATCTTATGTACCATTTTTAATAATTTTTTCAGCAGCAGCTAGAACAGTGGTTTTATTTTTCTTTAACAATTCTATTTGATTATCAATTTCAATCACTGTTTTACTATCATTGTAAAAATCATCTTGAATTCTATTATTAATAGTCTGCATTAACCAATTCCTTTTTTGATTATTTCTATTTTTTAAAAAGTATCCATTTTTCTTTGTCAGTTTAAAATAATCACAGATATCTTTCCATATTTCTTCAATTCCATTATTGTTAATGGAGCTACATGTAGTAACCTTAGGTTTCCATTTGGATAACTTGACAGGGTAAAGGCTTAGTGCCAAACTAAATTCAGATTGTGCTTGATTTGCAGCACTAATATTATCTCCATCTGACTTATTTATAATAATTGAATCTGCCATCTCAATTATTCCTCGCTTAATTCCCTGAAGTTCATCACCAGCTCCTGCTAATTTTAATAATAAAAAATAATCAACCATTTCATAAACACTTGTTTCACTTCTGACCAACACCAACAGTTTCTATCAATATAATGTCATAACCAGCTGACTCACATAAAATTATGGACTCCCTAGTCTTATTTGAAACCCCTCCGAGCTCGTTTCCAGCTGGACTTGGACGAATATATACACTTGGGTCTTTGACTAAATTTTTCATTCTAGTTTTATCTCCAAGAATACTACCTCTAGTTATTGAACTGGAAGGGTCAACAGCTAAAACTGCTACTTTTTTTTCTAATTTAGATAAGTATGTCCCCAAAGCTTCAATAAAAGTGCTTTTTCCAACTCCTGGAACACCAGTTATCCCAATTCTAATTGAAGTTTTTTTATTCTTAGATAGACACTCTTTTAGAATATTATTTGCTAGTTTTCTATCGCTATTTTTTTTACTTTCTATTAGTGTTATTGCCCTACTCAGAGATACAGTATCTCCATTAAGAATATTATTTATTAGATTTTTTTGATTTAAAGTTCTTGTATTAGATATATTAACCAATGTATTATTTTAATAATTGTTAATAATTTAACTAATTTTTATTAAAAATAACCCATTCTCCTTTAACAATCAGTGGTTCGGCTTGTTTGAACTTAACTTGTTTACTTTCCCCAGTTTTAATATTTTTTATAAATACTTTGTCATTCCTCCCAATTTTTGGTTGATCTCTAATGATAGTTTCAACTCTTTCTCTATTACTTCCTTGATTGTTTCCAGCTGCTTTGTTTCTTGCACTCAGCTCATCCATATTAGGAATTTCTTCCTTAGAGGTTTTTAGGGCAGTTTTTTTTCTTGATCTAGCTTCAGTTATATTATTTGTATTTTCTCTTGGGATCTCTCCTTTAAATAAAAATGATAAGATATCTTTATTTACTTGGTTAATCATAGCTTTAAATAGCTCAAATGACTCAAATTTGTAAATAAGTAATGGATCTTTTTGTTCATGAACCGCTAATTGAACAGATTGTTTTAATTCATCCATTTTTCTCAAATGAGTTTTCCAAGAATCGTCTATTATTGCTAAAGAAATATTTTTTTCAAAATCTTTAACAAGTTGCTCTCCTTTTGAATTATAAGCCTTTTCTAAATCAGTTATAACTTGAAGAGTTTTAATTCCATCTGTAAAAGGAACAACTATTCTTTTAAACTTATCTTTTTGGGTTTCGTAAACATTTTTTATTACTGGAAATGCTAATACAGCACTCTCTTGGATTTTTTCTAAATAATGTTTTAATGCAGCATTGTATATTTGGTCTGTAATTTCCTCCGCAGACATTGAAGAAAATTGCTCATTTGATATATTTGTTTTGAAAGAAAAGTATCTAATTAATTCAAATTCAAAATTTTTATAATCATTTTCTAATTTATTATTTTCAACTATGATTTCAGTAGTATCGTAAATCATATTAGCAATATCAACTTTTAATCTATCTCCAAATAAAGCATTGTATCTTCTTTTATAAATAACCTCTCTCTGAGCACTCATTACATCATCATATTCTAAAAGTCTCTTTCGAATTCCGAAATTGTTTTCCTCAACTTTTTTCTGTGCTCTTTCAATTGACTTGGTGATCATCGAGTGCTGTATCACTTCACCCTCTTCTAGACCCATTCTATCCATCAATTTAGCGATTTTATCACTTCCGAATAATCTCATTAAATTATCCTCTAATGAAACATAAAATTGAGAGCTACCTGGATCTCCTTGTCTACCTGCTCTACCTCTTAGTTGTCTATCGACTCTTCTAGAGTCATGACGCTCAGTACCAATTATTGCCAATCCTCCATTATTCTTAACCTGTTCTGATAATTTAATATCAGTACCTCTACCTGCCATGTTAGTAGCTATAGTTACTTGTCCAGGATTACCAGCTTGAGAAACAATATCTGCCTCTTTTTTGTGTAATTTTGCATTTAAAATATTATGAGGTACATTTCTTATTCCTAACATTTTACCTAAAACTTCACTAATTTCAACTGATGTCGTACCAATAAGTATAGGTCTACCTTCTTTGGATAGTTTTGTTACCTCATCAATAACACCATTATACTTTTCTCTTTTAGTTTTATAAATCAAATCCTCTCTATCGTCTCTAGCAATTGGCCTGTTTGTAGGTATTTCAACAACATCCAATTTATATATTTCCCATAATTCCCCAGCTTCTGTAACGGCTGTACCAGTCATTCCAGAAAGCTTTTTATACATTCGGAAATAGTTTTGTAGAGTGATCGTAGCAAATGTTTGAGTAGCAGCTTCGATTTTTACATTTTCTTTAGCTTCTATAGCTTGGTGTAATCCATCACTGTATCTTCTTCCATCCATTATCCTACCAGTCTGCTCATCTACAATCATAACCTTATTTTCCATAACAACATACTGAGTGTCTTTCTCAAATAATGCATATGCTTTTAATAATTGACTAAGAGTATGGATTCTTTCAGATTTAATTCCAAAATCACGATAAAGACTCTCCTTAAGACTAGCTTCTTTTTTAGCTTCAAAATTTTGTGATTCAATTTTTGATACCTCAATGCCTATTTCTGGCATAATAAAAAAGTTAGGATCATCTTTTCCTGACAAAAACTCAATTCCCTTGTCAGTTAGATCAATTTGATTATTTTTTTCATCAATTACGTAATATAGTTCTTTGTCTATTTTAGGCATTTCCCTATTATTATCTTGCATATAAAAGTTCTCAGTTTTTTGAAGTAACTGTTTTACCCCTTCTTCACTTAGAAATTTTATTAATGCTTTATTTTTAGGAATACCCCTATACACTCTTAGTAAATTGAATGAACCTTCTTCTTCGTCTCCATCCAAAATCATTTTTTTTGCTTCTGATAATAAACTAGTCAAATATTTTCTTTGAACAGAAACGATACTTTCAATTTTTGGTTTTAATTCATTAAATTCATGAACATCTCCTTTTGGTGTTGCTCCTGAAATTATTAATGGAGTTCTTGCATCATCCACTAAAACTGAATCAACTTCATCAACAATTGCATAATTGTGTGGTCTTTGAACTAAATCATCAGGGGAATTAGCCATGTTGTCTCTTAAATAATCAAATCCAAATTCATTATTTGTGCCAAATGTAATGTCAGCTTGGTATGCTTTTTTCCTTTCTTCAGAATTAGGCTTATAATAATCAATACAGTCAACACTTAAGCCGTGAAACTCGTATATTGGAGCCATCCACGCACTATCTCTTTTAGCTAAGTAATCATTTACAGTAACTAAGTGGACCCCTTTTCCTGAAAGAGCATTTAAGTAGACTGGAAGGTAGCTACTAAGGTTTTACCTTCACCAGTTTGCATTTCAGCAATTTTTCCTTGGTGCATAGCAATACCTCCAATAAGTTGAACATCATAATGTACCATGTCCCAAGTGATTGGTTTTCCTGCTGCATCCCATGAATTATTCCAAATTGCATAATCATTATCTAGATTGACGTAGTCTCTAGTCCCAGAAATTTCTCTATCAAAGTTGTTAGCTTTAACTTTTATTTGTTTACTATTTTTAAATCGTTTAGCAGTTTCTTTAATTACTGCATATGCTTCTGGCAAAATCTCATTTAAAGTTTTCTCTGTTAAAAGATATATTTCGTCCTTTAATTTGTCAATCTCATTGTATAAGTTTTCCTTTTTGTCAAAATCTTGAGTTAAATCAACTTCAGATTCTAATTTGACAATTTGATCATTAAGAGATTTGGAAGAATCATTAATTAAAGATTTAAAATCTTGAGTTTTATTTCTTAATTCGTCGTTAGAAAGCAAAGACACTTTTTCATCTAAAGAAATTATTGATTTGACAATAGGGGAAATCTTTTTAACATCTTGTTTAGATTTATCACCTACAAAAATTTTAAGTATTGAATTTAAAAAACTCATAATTTTTTTTAATAGAATTCAAAGATACAATATGTAGCTTTTCTTTTGAAGAAAATGATTAAATAAAAAAAGCCTCGTAAGAGACTTTTTATTTAGTATTCATCTTCATTCCAAAGATAATCTTCATCTGTTGGGTAGTCTGGCCAAATCTCTTGAATTGATTCATATAGATCACCTTCATCTTCAATTGATTGAAGATTTTCAACAACTTCTAACGGAGAGCCAGTTCTAATAGAATAATCAATTAACTCATCTTTTGTTGCCGGCCAAGGTGCATCACTTAAAAAAGATGCTAATTCTAGTGTCCAATACATAATATATCATTTAGTATTTTGCAAAAATAAATTTTTAATAGAATTACACAAATTATTTTAATATTATTTCACAATTACTTGTTAACCCACTTAATTTCTTGAGTATTTGTGTCTAAACTAATCTTTCTAGATAAAACAAATAAATAGTCAGAAAGTCTATTTAAATATATTAAAATGTCATTATTTAATTCAAATTGTTTCGCAAACTTGATACATTTTCTTTCAGCTCTTCTGCAAATACTTCTAGATATATGACAAGTAGAAACTGTTACATGACCTCCAGGAATAATAAAGTTGGTCATTTTAGGTAGGCTTAAATCAATTTCATCTATTTTATTCTCTATTAATATAATTTTGTTTTGTGAAAAATCAATGNGCTCTTCATTACTTTTTTTTGAATAATCTANAGCTAATAAAGAGCCAATTATAAATAAATCTTTTTGAATATTTAAAATAAAACTTTTATCACTTTCTATAGAGCAATAATCTCTTAATAATCCTAGGTTAGAATTTAATTCATCAATTGTTCCGTATGCATCAATTTGAATATCGTCCTTACTAACTCTTTTTCCTCCAATTAAAGAAGTTTTTCCTTTATCGCCGCTTTTAGTGTAAATTTTCATGACTTTATTTTAAAGATATTTAAATATACAATTTATTATAATCTAATCTGATAATCTTGTTTTTGTAGATTTTTACTTTTGTTAATAATTAATCCAAAATAATAAAAATCTAAACTTACTTTAATTTTATTATCTAGGATTATTTTTTTCCAAAGATAATATTCATTTTTCTTTCTTATGTTTTTTATGATTATAATTCTGTCTCCTTTTAATGCAAACTCACTGATGTTAACAGATAATATATTATCAATATAATTACTTCAAATTCATCTAGATATATATCTCTAATGCTTTTTTCTAAGATAGACAGATCTTTTAAAATAAGTTTTTTATCTAATTTGTAAATACACTCGATTAAGAGCTTAAAAACTATTGGAGAATGTACAGAGTATTGATCAATAGAACTAACAAAAAAAGAAACATATCTAAATAATTTGTAGATCATCATGTTTTGAATAATACTTAATAAGTTGTAAATATCTAAAAGCTAAAAAAATAAAAAACGGATATAAACTAATATTAAAAACTTGAACATTTGTTATTGAATGTAGCACAATTAGAGCTAATGAAAGTAATAATAATTTTAGTAAAGCTATTTTCCACTTTTTATTAATAGACTTAAATATTAAGATTATATTTAATGGATTAGCCCAAAGTAAATTGTAATTGTATGCAGAAGTGAAATGATCAGTGAAGAACCATAAAAATAAAAGTAAAAAACCAATTGCTGAAGTTATAATGTGAGTTGATTGCAATATTAGGTGTATGACTTTATTATTAAGATCTCTTGAACTTAAAAATAACAAGAAACTAGATATGATTATAAAAATAAATAAAGGAGAATAAAATAAATTGTTACTATTTAAATTTTGAAATTCTTTATTCTCATAATTTATAAAATTATTTTTTTTTACAAGTTTTATTTTATTGCTAAGATCTGGATGTTTATAGTATGATGAATTTAAATACTCAAATAAATATTCAGGTAAGAAAGTGTTTTTTTTTACATCTATTTCTTGATCTATATATGAGCCTAGGCATATGTCAATTCCTAATGAGCCCCAGCTATTTTTGTTGATGTTTTCATATATCAAATTTCTGTAGGTATTTTTACCTTTCTTTTCAACAATGTAGTCGTTTTCATAATCATAATCAATTAAAGACTCATCAATTATATCTTTAATTATTGTTGAACAATTATTTGAAAAATAATCATAGCGATAGTTTTTGTTTTCAGGTTTTGAGTTAAAAATTAGTCGATCAGCTATTTTTTTGTTTAGTACATCTGGTAATAATAAAACTTGCTCTTTTATAGATCTGTTATTAGAAATATAGCTAGATTTGAAGTCTTTATAGTAACTTACTCCTAGACTGTAATTAAGGTATCCTTTAATGAAATTTGAATAGAAGTTGGGATCATTAAAATCATATACCCCATAGTTAAAAACAAGGTCATAGTTTTTTGATTTATCTTGAACTCTTATTGCACTATGTCCGAAAGAATCACTTAATGAACTACCTGGACCGATTGTTAGGACACTAATAACATAATCTTTTGTTTCAGCTGCTAGAACTGTTGAGAAAAAAAATAAGATTGTAAAAATTTTACTTTTCATAATTATCTAAATATATCAAAATCAATTTTTAAAGAAAATATATTTGAGTATAGAGCAACACTTTGGTCACCTATGTCTGTGAACGCATAGTCAATTTCTAAATTATTAAATTTAAACCCTAAACCAAAATTTGGTTGAAAAGTCAAATTAGTACTATTATCAAAACCTATTTCATTTTGAAAATTTCCTATTCCAAGTCTTAAAAACACGGAATCTGTATAACCTAATTCTAAACCAATTGCTGGATTAATACTAACAAATTCTGAAGATATGAGGTTGTTNTTTTGCTCAAATTTCATAATTAAATCAAATGAAGTAAGTAAGCTGTANTCATAATTAATATTATGTAATTTTGATATACCTAATTGAATTTTGGGTATTGTTATTTCAGTTGAATTAGGTATATCTTGATTTTGACCATCAATTGCATT
>JGI20160J14292_10004682_pt1 | contig 10102 bp, 6 predicted proteins | sample COG_10_FD_14292 | JGI IMG/M metagenome (IMG submission 14292) | reverse complement strand
CACCCTCAAATCACCTCAGGGGGTGTATGATTCTAAATCAATTTCCTTTTTTGGTTAAGATTTCAGATGCATAGTATAACCCAATGTGTGGGTGTATAGCATCGTCTTTTCAAGACTTTGGCATCGAGTCGGGTGATGATTGAAGCCTATTCGAGTTCTTCAATTGCTTGCAACGTTTAGTATAAGCGGCTGTTTTAATGCGCTCTTTGCAACCGCAGGGACGAGGATTGCAATGTGCTTGAACTTACACGGGTATTAATACCCCCAATCATTATGGACGATGGGTAAGCTATTTAATTCATCTCTGTGTAATCTCCATTTGGGCATGAACTTATCCATCAGTGCAATGAACCTATCATTGTGGTTTCTCTCATGTAGATGGACCAACTCATGAACTAAGATGTACTCCAAACAAAGAATTGGTTTTTTAGCTAGTTCAAGGTTTAGCCAAATGCGTTTATCATCGGTATTGCAAGCACCCCATTTCGTCTTCATTTGCTTCACGCCCCAATCATTGCACTTTACACCAACAACCTTTTCCCATTTAGCTATAAGTTGAGGTAATTGTTTCTTTAATTGCTTTCTATACCATTCCTTGATGACGGTAGCTTTGTCTTGAACTGTTGCTTCTGGTTTTACCCATAATTGGATTTTCTTAGTACCTATTAGTTTCACTTTGTTGTAACCATCATGGTGATTTACATCCAACAGATATCGTTTACCCATAAAGAAATGGCTCTCACCAGAAACATAGTCACGCTTTGTTTCTCTGGCTTGTTCCTTAAAGTTCTTTACATGTTTCTTTATCCAGCCAAGTTTAGAGATTGCAAATAATCTTAACACTTCAGCATCTGTCTTACTGGGTGCGGACAATCGGATACGACCATGCGGTGGATAAACAGCCAAGTGCATGTTTTTAATATCCTTTCGAACTACATCTATTTCAATGTTGGCAAAAGCTATGGTTTCTTGATTAGTACTCACTTTGTGCTTTTATTATTTTCATCAACTCCAATGTCCTTTCTGGGTCACTTATAACACCATTTACTGCCAACATCAGTTTCTTTTCCTTTATCCCACCATCACGCCAGCCATCCAGTTTATTATCTAGAATAACATGGTCTAAAACATTCGCTAATTCTTCATCAGAATTCAAATTATCATAAAGTGCTTGCTTCGCTCTTGTGTTGATTGAATTTGGATATGACTCACCACTTGAAGGTTCAGCAACTTTAGAAGCTAACTCTTTAATCTTTTCTAAGTAGTCTTGGTAGTCACATGTTTCTTGTTTCCTTAATTGGATAATCTCATCCAATAACTTCGACATCTTCTCGTAATACTTAGGATTGGTTTGTGATTCTTCTATGATTACCTTCCTTACATTGTTCTCAATAGTTTCAGCAACGGCTTCTTGTCTTTTCTTCTTTCTATCGGGAGCTGTCTCATCAATATCATTGCCGAGCTTAACAATTAGCTCCACTAGAGATTTGTTCTCAAAATCAGATATTTTGGTGCTTGATTTTGCATCCAAATACATATCCATCAGCTGACGCATACCAGGCTCAAATCGTTTAAGGTCCAGATAGTCACCACTTGCTTGTTTAATGGTTTCTCTTAAGTCGGAGTAATACTTTACTTCATCTTTAATAGAATTGGCTTCTGCATCGCTATAACCCAACTTGTGCATTTCGTTAGCCACATTAGAATAGGCTCTTATTAATGATACCACTGCTTTATACAAGGCAACTCTTTTCTCTTCGGTATCTTTAATGTCCTGTGGGTTCTCTGTGTTTCCACAAAAGAATTTTATGAACGATGGCTCATCTTTTGGATGAACAGGCTCACACATGGCTCTTACTGCTTCCAAAGACGTTTCTAATCGCTCCCTACTCTCTGTATGCCTATCTTTCAATAATCCTTGGACATCATCTTCATCGTAATTATCAAACACTTCTGATGTATAATCCTGTATGGAATTTTGAAGGCTTTTAAATAAATCTTTGTAGTCGATGATATAACCATACTCCTTATCATCGGTATCAATTCTATTAACACGGCATATTGCTTGAAATAAGCCATGGTCTTGCATTTTCTTATCAATGTATAGGTAAGATGCAGAAGGTGCGTCAAAACCAGTTAATAGCTTATCTACAACGATAAGCAGCTTCATTTTACTAGGCTCTTTTATAAACTTAGCTTTTGCTTCCGCTTCAAAGTCCTCAGTGGTTTTACCGTTAAGCATTTTAGTATACACTTCATACTTCAACAGCTTATCGGTGGGATTATCTTCTCCTGTTTCTTCTCCTTTTATATCACCATGATGAGGTTGGTAAGATGTAATGATGGCACAGCTTTTAAATCCAGCATTCTGAAATAACTCATAATATTTACACGCTGCATACACTGAACCCGATACCAACATGGCGTTTCCTTCACCAGTGGATAATCTTGGTTTTATTTTAAAATCTTTTACGATATCGAAAACAATCTTCTCAAGTCTTGATTTAGAACCCAGAACCTTTTGCATGGTTCCCCATCGTTTTTTCAATTCTACCTTAGCAACATCAGTTAAGCCTTTGGTTTCGGCTTCGAACCATTCGTCTATACTTTGCTGGTCGGTGATGAACTGTTCCACATCTCTAGCTTCATATAATAAGTCCAGTACCACACCATCTTCAACTGCTTCATCGAATTTGTATGGATTACCGATATATGGACCAAAAATCTCAATACTCTTCTGTTTGTCTTTTTTAAGTAGTGGTGTACCAGTGAACCCAATGAATAATGAATCTGGTAAAATCAGCTTCATAGCATCATGCAGCTTACCCGATTGGGTACGGTGACATTCATCTACAAACACATAGATATCACCTTTCGCTTTGAAGTCGCTTCCTAAACTGGCTTTTAAATCTTCAATGAAAGAATCGTAATCACCTTCATCGGATTTTCTACCAAACTTGTGCACCAAGCTACCAATCAACATTTCTGTTTTGTGGTTCAATACATTGATGAGGTCTCTACCACTTTTGGTTCTGTAGATTTTCTCATCCACACCAGTAAACAGTTTTTCTATCTGGTCATCCAGTTCCTCACGGTCTGTAATGATAAGCACTCTACTATCTTTTACATTCTCTCGAATCCACTTGGTAAGCCAAACCATGGTAAGGGATTTACCAGAACCTTGGGTGTGCCAAATAATACCTCCTTGTTTAGTACGTATGTTTTCCTGTGCTGCTGTAATTCCAAAGTACTGATTAGGTCTGCATAGTTTTTTAACGCCTTTATCAAATACCACAAAGTCGTGAACCAACTCTAAGATTCTAGACTTTTCACAAAGTTGAGAGATGTGTTTGTCCAATAAGTAATCGAACTCTTTGTCACCATCTTCTTTCCATTTTAGGTAGTACTTCTCAGATGTCTCAATGGTTCCATATCTTAAACCTTGGGTATCATTACCAGCCATAACCAATTGCATGGTGGTGAAGTACTTTTCTATAAACTCTGGTTTTTGATTGTCTAAGTTTTGACGAATACCTTCTTCAACACCAACTTTACTTCTTTTTAACTCAATTACTCCAAGGGCAATACCATTTACAAAGAGCACCACATCTGGTCTTTTTGTATGTTTACCAGCTACAGTTACTTCTTCTGCTACAGCAAAATCATTACTAGTTGGATTCTTCCAATCAATTAGCCAAACCGTTTCTTTGGGTTGACCTAACTCTTCACGAACTGTTACACCATAGCGAAGTAGCTTGTATACTTCCTTATTGGCTTCATATAAATCATCAGAAAGATTGGTAGCTGCTTTTACTAGTGCATCTAATGCCTTTTGAGCCAACTCACTAGAATACCTATTGTTTTTTGTTAGATACTTAAACAATAAGTCTTCTTCAATGGGCTGGGTGCGAACTTCTTCTTCCCAATCTCCCAAATAGGTGTATCCTAATTCATCTTGGAAAAGTTGAATAACTCTGTTTTGGGAGGCACGTTCTGGTTTACCTATTTGATTACTCATACCAACCTTGATTTACCAGTTAATAATTCTTGCATCATCCCTTGTTTGATGGCTTGGTATTTTACTTTTTTAGTGGCTAATTGCTTGATTTCTGTATCCATATCGGAAAGAATTTGAGCAATTGCATTTTGTTCTTCAATCTGAGGAAGGTTAAATGTTCCATTCTTAATATCTGTTGTACCTATATTAGCTTGAACACCTAGTGATGCAATGCCTTTTGAATAAGTTCTCCAACTTCTCATGTTAGATAGATGTTTTAAAATAACTGTATTGGCTTTTTCTTTATTGACACGTAAATGACCAACACGTTGATTAAGAAAAAATGGACCCTCATCTTCAATTATAGTCATCCTTCCAATTAAGTTTTTCTGAGGTGTCACATCGGTCATAGACATTATTAAATCACCTTTTTTCAAAACAAAATCTTTTAGAGGTTGCAGCTGTGATGCATCCCAATAATTACCTTTAGATTCATTTAATTGAAACTGTCCTTCGAGTCCAATTTGAGCCATAGTAATTATTCTTATACCGTGGTCTTCATAACCTATTGCTGAAAAAGCATATCCATTTTGAAAATCATGGATTAAGTCATCTAATCTTATTTCAGTCCACTCCCCAGTAAAACCAGATAAACGTTTACCGCCTTTTTGTGGTGGTGTTAAAAGCTGCTGCATAGCACCTTGTTTAATGGCTTTCTTTTTGGTAATGAGTTTATCCAAATTGGCAATAAGGTCATCTACATCACTTAAGGCGGTGGCTATGGCTTTTTGTTCGGTGAGGGTTGGTTTCGCTATTAAAACTTTAGTTAAATCTCTACTGTAAATTGCTGCGACACTTGTAGTACCAGTGGCAATAGCTCTTAATTGAGAAATATTTCTTTTAGTATTAATTAAATAATTAAAAAAGAAACTTGATGAGATTTTATTCTCATCAAATTCAAAACGCAGTAAATTCGAATTAAAATATGCTTTATCTAGTTCATTTTTCCAAACTGCAACCTTTCCAACTAAATCAAGAGTGTTTCTTGTGTTGAAAATAACATCACCATACTTCAGCAAATCTCGTTTGCTTGGTTTCTGTCCTACAACAAATTCAATTTTATTAAATTTAAAAAAACCTCTATCTAGATTCCCCATCTTCATCAAAGGATAATCATTTTCACTTTCAGAATTTTGATAGTTACCGCCTAGCTGTGTGCTTTTTATTGCATCGTCAATTGAAATCACCTCCCAATCTTCTGGAATCAAACCCACCTCAGTTTGCTTATATCCTAGTTTCTCCATTAACTCCATACCAATCCCATTTTTTCAAGATGATTACTTACATTTTCTTCTAGGGTCTTGGTACTAGTGGTTAACTCTCCCAAAGTGTTTTCGTAACGGTCTGCCAATTCTTTAATTCGCCCAGTTAAGCGTTGAGAAATGGCATCTATTTCGCTTTGCATTAAGGCATTTAAAGAGGCAATCCATTTGTCATCTACCACTAAGGCTCTTACTTCTGGTTCGGTAAGTTTCCCAAACTGCTTTAACGTTAAATCATCCAATTCTGCTTCTTCGGCTTTTACTTGTTTTTTTAGTGCTGCCTCTTCGGTGAATAGTTTCAATAACGCATTTGCCAAAGCCAATGTTTCTTTTTCAGTTGGGTCAGCTTTAATTTCTTTAATGTATTGGGTAAGGGTGGTTTTGGTAATGGTCCCTTTATCATTTGTAGCATCACTTAACAAACCTTCATCACCAGCATGTTCTTCTTGGGTTGTTGTTATTTCAGCTTGTGTACTTTCTAGTTTGGCATTTAAGTCGTTCAACGCTGTCTGTTCACTACTTAAATACTTGTCAATAACCAGTTGCTTAGGAATAAGGTCACAGGTCCAGCCTTTGTCCACTTCTTTCCCTTTCTTATTTGTTTCTAAAACACGTTTGGTCTTAGCTATCCAGCCATCTTCTACCAATAGGTACACATCATCTTTCATGATATCATTCCAGTAATCCATCAGATGCTGGAACATATTGTGTTTGTCTACTAGCGGTTTGTCCTTGTATTCGTTCAACAAGGTTTCGGAAATCAAGTCTGCTAATTTTTTGGGAGCATTGGTATCGTTAATACCTTGCAACTCTTGGTAAACTTTATCTTTCCATGAAACAAATACGGCATTCAGTTTATCGCTATAGCCTGTAAACTCTGGATGATTGTAAATGGTGTTTTTTATTTCCGTAGCATCCACAGTTATTTTGGAATAACCCTCTCTTAAATGAGCGAATAAATTGGCTTTAAGGCTAGGATATACTTCCCAATAACGATTCAGACCTTCAATATCTTTATTAGGTATTCCACCGCTTAAATGAGCGTTGAGGTCTTGTATATCTTCTTCCTCTTGGGTATCTATATATCGTGGAATATTGAGGTTGAACTCGTTCTTTTCAATTTCTTCAAATGGCACAAAACGAGAGAATTTATCTACTGGCTTTTGGAAGTTGAACACATCCACAATTTTGTGAAGGTCTTGTTCTCTCAATCGGTTCTTGTTCCCATCTTTAATGAATCCTTTGCTGGCATCAATCATAAAGATACCCTCACGTTCCTCTGCATTTTCTTTATCAATTACAATAATACATGCTGGAATACCTGTACCATAAAACAAGTTGGCAGGTAGCCCGATGATGCCTTTTATCCATTTACGCTCAATGATGTTTTTACGAATTTCAGCTTCTGCATTTCCTCTAAACAAAACACCGTGAGGTAGAATAATAGCACCTTTACCAGTGCTCTTTAAAGATGCAATGATGTGAAGTAAAAAAGCATAGTCGCCATTCTTATCGGGCGGCACTCCAAAACCTCTAAAACGATTGTATTCATCATCAAGCGGCACAATGCCACTATCCCAGTTCTTTACTGAAAACGGAGGATTCGCTACCACAAAATCAAAACGTTTAAGCTTACCATCCTCAGTAAATTGAGGTGATGAAATCGTGTTCTTTCCAGCAATAGAAGCCTCTGGATAACCATGAAGCCACATGTTCATTACCGCTAAGCCTTTGGTTGCCACATCTTTTTCTTGACCATACAAAGTCAAACCATTAGGTGCTTCACCAGCTACTTTTAATAACAATGAACCAGAACCACAAGTAGGGTCATAAGCAGTATAAGAAGGCTTGTCAGCCTTATCTACATCAATAACTTTAGATAATATTCTAGACACCTCAGCTGGTGTATAAAATTGTCCTTTGCTCTTACCAGATTCGGTAGCAAAGTGACGCATCAAGAACTCATAAGCATCACCCAGTACATCATCATCTTCTGCACGGTTGTTTTTAAAGTTCAATGCTGGGTTCTCAAAGATGGCAATCAACTTAGATAGTAAATCAACCTTCTCTTTTCCACTACCTAATTTTTCATCATCATTGAAATCTACAATCTCCAAAGAACCTTCCAAACCATTAGATGCAAACAAGGGTCTAAGTATCTCCTTATTGATACGGTCACCAATATCTGGTTGTCCTTTCAATGCTACCATATCATAAAATGAAGCACCGTTAGGAATCTCAATTAAACTCATAGGATTACCAGCATACTTATCTGATACATACTTCACAAATAACATGGTAAGTACATAATCTTTATACTGGGATGCATCCATACCACCAGTTCCTCTTAACTTATCACAGCTTTCCCAAAGGCTACTGTATAATTCTGATTTCTTTATTGCCATATTATTTTTTGTTCTTATTGTCTAGTAAAAGTTCTTTGGCTTCCACGTTTAAAATTTCTGCAATTCTGTATAAATCTTCCAAGCTTGGTTGTCTTCTGTTCTTTACATAAGAGTTAACCATATTGTAACTCTTACCAAGCTTTTCAGCCAACCATATTTGTTTGATTCCCTTTTTTTCCAAAACCTCTTTTATTCGGTTCATATTTGAATCATTTAATTCAGGTAGCCAATATAGTTACATCTATTCAGTATCTCACTTAGTGAGTATTAAAATAATCATTCAGTTTGGATTGGGTCCCGAGTAAATGTTAGGGGTTACTCTGGAGTGTAGGGGGTGGCTATCGAAAACCTCAGTAATTGATTGAAAATCAACTAAAACCTGAAACCTAAAACCTAAGGCATCGAATCACCTTGGGGGTGGGTTGTTATAAATCGGTTTTCTGTTTTGGTTAAGATTTCACATGTATAGTATAACCCAATACAGCGAATCACATAACTGTAAACATAGTAAGGATATACTTAGTATTATACTAGCTAAGTTTACACTTTTTACATGCCACATCTGGGTGTATGGCATCCTCTCTACAATACTTTGGTGTCTAGACAACCACTGTTATTGATTTAATCAACAGTTTCTAAACCCATGTGGAAAACGAGGCCTTGTCCATGCCTGTATCTATCCGTATCTTGTCAACTCTCAGAAAGAGATTAATTCCCATGTGGTCGGTGTAGCATAAGAACTGCCGAATACTTGTAGCACCTAATAAACGTTGGAAGCTACTTGGACCAGGTAAAACAAAATCTGCGTAAGAACTGCAACTGTGATTCCTTTATACGTTTCGCCCATGCGCCATCAGTTATACAGCTTACCCAGTAACAATGCTAACCCGTTCCTAGCAACAACATTTAAACGTATCAGGGGGCGCATAACACTCAGTAGAACTAATGAAGCATTACAGTTATTCTTTGAATGTCGATGCTAGTTGTTGTTGATAGAGGTGATAACTGAATAATTAACGGTGTGATTGGTTACACTAGGGTAACACCATCTATTATGTCACAGTTACACAAACGGTTACTTCATGTTTTAAGATTTTTTTAGGAAAAATCCTCTTTACCTCAAAGCATTAAACTTTACAAGGGATTAATCAAACCTTTAGAGATTCAACATACAGAATAGTCACCATAACTTGTTGGTCTTCAGTTTTTTTTAAAGAAAAAAAATATACCATGTCATAAGATAATGCAGCAAATAAGGTCAAGCTGTACTACATAACCATAGGGTGATGAATCCTATTCCTTTCAATGCAGTAAAGGGTAGTATTTGTTAACCCAGATATGTGGTAGTAAGGGGTGTTATAGTCACCCTTAGGACTTACTCAACACAACCCTTAACATGTAGTCACAGTAAACATCTCGAAGAGATAAATAAACTTAGACATGTCAGTATATAAAGGACGTTGTTTTTAAATTTTATTGTGTTGATATTCAATAAGTTAACATGAAAAAGGTTTACACCTTCACAAATTTCTTGTAAACCAGGTAATTATATAAGTGAACGCTTAAAATTCACTTATAATGTCAAGAACAAGTTGGTCAGATGACGACCTGGAGAAGCTGTCTAGGAAGAAGAACCATAGGGTAAGATACAACGGACATAGTTACATCTGGGAGCATCGTCTAAAGGGAAATAAATGGGAGAAACATAGTATAGACTGCTACGATGAGTATCGAAAACCGTTACATGAAATTCATTACTGGACATACAATTACGGAAAAGAACTGTCTGAAAGACAATCAAAACAGGATAGTTTACACTACCGTGAACTGAAGCGATATCTATCAATCACGGCTAGAATGGTAAGGATTAGAGAAAATCCTAAACTGAAGACAAGGGATAAGATTAGAATGGTAATGAAGACTATGCCTGAAATGTCTACTACTGGTATAGCTGAATTATTAAATATATCAAGGCAGATGGTCCACAAGCATCAGCTTGAAATATCTAGGGGTAATACATCAAATTGACATCGTCATTGAAGGTACATTAACTGTCTCATAACTGTCTGAAAACTGTCTAAAAGGATGTTTTTTGTACCTTTACACCAGTTTAATGCTTTGAGCATACAGAACGATTTTGGGTTCTTTTTTAGCGAAAGTTGGTTGAGCAAAAAGGTGAGTTATTGTTTTTTAAACAATCATGAAACCTAGTCGTACCAACACTTTCAATAAAACAAAGACGACCTCTGGCTCATAATAAAGAACCCCCAACGCTAGCAAAACGATGAGGGTTTTTTCGTGGTCCCACCTGGGCTCGAACCAGGGACCACCTGATTATGAGTCAGGTGCTCTAACCAACTGAGCTATAGGACCATTCC
>JGI20160J14292_10004681_pt1 | contig 10102 bp, 8 predicted proteins | sample COG_10_FD_14292 | JGI IMG/M metagenome (IMG submission 14292) | reverse complement strand
AAATTCTGCTTCCGATCATGCTCTAGAAATTGACGGCCCTGAGGGGTCTGCTCCAGGTAGTTTTACACTTAATAATTTAACCTTAGTCGGAACTAATGATGAATGTTCTGCTACTGGTGTAGATGGTGAAATTTCTGATTACAGAAAAGGTGCTACGGGTGCTAATAACAATGTATATGTAATGAATTTTACAGATGGTAAAGATATAGAATTAGATAAAGCTGCAGATAATGCAACTTACATGTCTGGAGCGCTATCTTTTTCTGGATATGAATTTACTCCTGCTACAGATGGTGGTTCAGATTGCTTTACTCCGAATCTTACTGATGGATCTATTTTCAATGAAAAAGCTGGTGACGCAACTTGTACTTTCGAAGCAGATGGTGCAACAATTTGTACAGTGGTAGCTACAGGATCTAATACAGTAGGTGCTAACCCTTCTGATTTTTCTTGGACATATGCATCTTCAAAAGGAGCTTTTTAAAAATACGTCAATTAACATTTAGTTAATATATTAAGTAAAAGTTAAATTTTAGAAAACTGCCTTGTTAAATCGACAAGGCAGTTTTTTTATGTATATAATTGCAGAAAATTTGATTAAGTGAGAATTCTTACGTTACTGTTTTTTTCCTTTATATTATCTTCATTTTTTTCACAAAGTAAAATTATAGGTAAAGTTATTGATGAAGAATTCAATGAAACAATGCCCTTTGCCAATGTTCTAGTAAAAGGTACCAACAACGGAGTCACAACAGATTTTGACGGCAACTATTCAGTAAATGTTCAAGCGGGTACTTATACATTAATCTTTTCTTTTGTTGGTTATAAAACCAAAGAGCTTACTGATATTATAGTCAAAGAAAATGACGTAAAAGAAATCAATGTTAATCTTTCTTCAGCATCAGTTGGTCTGGAAGAAGTAGTTGTTTCGGTTTCAGTTCAAAAAAATACGGAGGAAGCATTGTTAATGATGCAAAAAAAATCAGCCAATTTAATGGATGGTCTTTCCTCAGAAGCTTTTAAAAAAGTTGGCTCAAGTAATTTGGCCAATGCCATAAAAAGAGCCCCTGGTGTTTCTATAATGGGTGGTAAATATGTATATGTTCGGGGACTAGGAGATAGATATACTAAATCAATTTTAAATGGCATAGATATTCCTGGATTAGATCCAGATAGAAATACCATTCAAATGGATTTATTTCCTACTAACATATTAGATAATGTTCAAATAATTAAATCTTTTACTGCAGATCTACCTGCTGACTTTACAGGTGGATTAGTAAACATAGTAACCAAAGAATTTCCTTCTAAAAAAAGCCCTGCTCTCTCAATTAGTTTAGGATATAACCCAGATATGCATTTCAAGTCAGATTATCGATCTTACAAAGGAAGTTCTACTGATATATTAGGTTTTGACAATGGGCAAAGAAAAATACCAATTGATAATAATCTTTCGAGTTTTTATAACCAGTCTTTAAATGATTTATACAGTGATAATTTAAATGCAGATTTTCCAAACCTTAACTCTCAGGATTACAATACCATAAACGATCTTTCTAATTCTTTTAACCCAATAATGGCAGCTGAAAAAAGTAATAGTTTAATGAATATGTCTTTAGGCTATTCAACTGGAAATCAATTTGATATTGGTAAAAAAGAACACACTATTGGTTGGCTAGGTGCAATTTCTTACAATAATCAAACAGAATATTACAGTGAAGCAATTGATAATTATTTCAATACCAATACAAATCCAGACGTTTATGCTCTGGATACTTTTAGAACACAAAGAGGAGAAATAGGAATTAACAATGTAATACTTAGTGGATTGGGAGGTCTCTCATATAGAACAGATAAATCAAAGTTTAAATTGACTTTAATGCATATTCAAAACGGCGAGAAAAAAGCTGGACGTTTTAGACAAGAAAATAGATTTACAGACTTTGTTGACTACAACAAAGATAATTTAGAGTATAGTCAAAGAAGTATCACCAATATTATTCTTAACGGAACTCATACCATAATTGATTCCTCGTTTTTGTCCAAATTGGTAGATAAAATAGAATGGAAAATATCTCCTACTATTTCAAAGATTCATGATAAAGATGTAAGATCAACAATATTTATTGATGATAATAACGCTTTTAAATACAAGGACAATACCCAGCCAACAAGAATCTGGAGGTTTTTAAATGAAAATCATTTTAATTCTAAAATAGATTTCACTAAGAATTATGAGCTTGATAGTGAAAAAGCAAAATTTAAGTATGGAGCATTAGCAACTTATCAGACAAGAGATTTTCAAATAGCTAGATTCCAAGTAAGCTGTTGGGATGACCCTTCAGTTTGGTCGGTAATAAATGGAGACCCAAATCTGATTTTTGACTCTAATGTATTGGTAACAGAATCAAATCCTATTGGAAGCTACATGAATCCAAGAGCTACAATCACGGATAGAAGTAGTCAGTTTGAGTCTAGCAAGAGAAATTTTTCTGGATATATATCCAATGAATTAAAATTATTTGGAGTTTTAAAAACTATTGTTGGTCTTAGAATGGAAAAGTTTGATTTGTTCTATACTGGTCAAAATTCAAGTGGTGATAATTTTAATAACGAAAATGTAATAAACAAACTAGACTTATTTCCAACAGGAAATTTCATTTTCCAAATGTCTGAAAACAGTAATTTAAGAACTTCCTTAACAAGAACAACTGCTAGGCCATCGTTTAAAGAAGCTTCCATTGCTCAAATATTTGATCCCCTATCCAATATGACTTTTGTTGGAAATATTGATTTAAAACCATCCTATATTCAAAATTACGATATTAGATACGAGTACTTTGGGAAATTTTCTCAAATGATGGCAATAAGTTTTTTTTATAAAACATTTCAAGACCCTATTGAAATGACCTACTACGAATCTGCTCCTACTAATTTTACTCCTGCAAATTTAGGTTCTGCTAGAGTAGGTGGAATCGAATTTGAAATAAGAAAAAATTTAGAATTCATTTCAGAAGGACTTAAAGATCTATCATTTAATGTTAATATGTCTTTTATAGAATCTCGTCTTACTTTTAGTGAATCTGAAAAATCTAGAAGAGAAAGTAGTAAAAGAACTGGAGAGACTGTGGGTGATTACAGAACACTTCAAGGACAAGCCCCTTATTTAATTAACTCTGGTATTAGCTACACCAATCCTGACAAAGGAATACAAACAGGAATATTCTACAACGTTCAAGGAAAGACTTTAGAAATTGTTGGAGATGGATTTAGACCAGATGTATATAGAATTCCTTTTCACAGTCTAAATTTTAATTTTAGTAAAACTTTTGGAAAAGAAAGGAAGTCAACCGTCAATCTAAGGGCAAATAATCTTTTGGGAGATGTAAAAGAAAGCATGGTGGAATCTTATGGAACGGAAGCTCTAAATTTTAGATTGAGAAATCCTGGAAGAATTTTTTCTTTAGGATTTAAGTACAGATTCTAATTTATTCTTAAATTAATTGTATAAATGAATTTTGGTTTTTTTGAAATACTAACATTAGTTGGGTCTTTAGGCTTTTTCATCTACGGGATGAAAATAATGAGTGAAGGTATTCAAAAGCTAGCTGGATCTAAAATGAGAAATATTTTAGGTGCAATTACTAACAATAAGTTTGCTGGAATTTTTACAGGATTTTTTACCACGTCAGTTATTCAATCTTCAAGCGCAACTACAGTTATGATTGTAAGTTTTGTAAATGCTGGCCTACTCTCTCTTCGACAGGCAATTGGGGTGATAATGGGCGCCAATATTGGAACCACCGTAACTGCATTTTTAGTTCTAGGATTAGGTTTTGGAAAATTAAGCTTAGCAACCTATTCTCTTCCCTTAATAGCAATCGGATTACCATTGATTTTTTTCAAAAAAGATAGTCTTAATTCTCTTGGAGATTTCATAATTGGTTTTGCTTTACTATTTATGGGTTTAGAGGCATTAAAAAAATCAGTTCCTTCTTTTGATGAAGGTGGGTTTTATGAACTTATTGAACCACTAACAGGAAGCGGGATATTTTCAGTTATTATTTTTGTTTTTATTGGAACTTTTGTTACCATAATAGTCCAATCCTCTAGCGCAGCTATGGCACTTACTCTAGTTTTATGCACAAAAGGATTGCCCTTTGAATTTGCTGCAGCAATTGTTCTTGGTGAAAATATGGGGACAACAGTTACTGCTAATATTGCTGCTATTATAGGGAATATACATGCAAAAAGAGCAGCTCTTGCTCATTTAATATTCAATCTATTTGGGGTTATATGGATGATAATTTTATTCAATTTTTTCATAGAGAATATTGAAGAATTTGTAAAGCTTAATTCAGAATGGTTCCCATTTGACAACTCCTCAAAACAGTCTATTGAAAACTCTACTATTCAGTGGTCATTAGCTTTATTTCATTTAACCTTTAATATTCTAAACACTCTATTACTTGTGTGGTTTGTAGAAAATATAGAAAAAATTGTTACCAGAGTAATTTATTCTAAAGCAGAAGAAGATGAAATATTTCAACTTAAATATTTTTCCAATACGACCTTATCAAGCGAGTTTTCGATTCTTGAAGTAAGAACTGAGCTATTAAAGTTTATTAAAATCACATCAAAAATGAATTCGTTTTTAAAGTCTCTTATTCTTGAAACTGACAAAAGAAAATTTTCTAAAATCCTTCAGAAAATTAAACAGTATGAAGACATTACAGATAGAATTGAAGATGAAGTATCGGAATATTTATCTAAGGTAAATGAAACGGAGTCTACTCAAAAGACTAACGAGGAGATAAAATCTATACTAAGTATTATTAATGATTTAGAAAGCATTGGAGATTCTTATTATTCTATTTCTAAATTAATTCAAAGAAAATCAGAAAATAATATATATTTTGTTCCTATTCAAAGAAACAATATTCTTAAAATGATTGAAAAAGTAGAAAATCTATTTACTCAGTTAAAAAAGTATGTTGGAGATTCTGATGTCAAAACCTCTAAAACAATTAAAAAAGAAAAGATGGAAATCAACAAATTACATTATGAGTTGAAAAAAGAGCATCTAATAAATATTTCTAATAATAAATATAGTATTAAAAGTGGGGTAATTTATTCAGATGTTTTGTCTGGATTAGAAAATATTACCAATAATATAATGGACGTACGAGACTCTATAAATTAATTATTTGAAGTCTGTGCTATTTGACCATTCTTAGTTACAATTTTCCAGTTACTAATTCTTTTTCCTGATTCATATAATACAACAGCAGAATAATCACCTTCTTTATTCCAAACAATCCATTCACCATCACGATTTCCATGGTTATCGAAACCTGTTTTAGATATTAATACTCCATTCTCAGACCAAGAAAGCCAAGAACCAACTTTTTCACCATTTAGATAAGATCCTTTTTGTTTTAATTTGCCATTATCGTAAAAAGAAGAAAATTTTCCATTGTGTAAACCATCAAGAATTTCATAAGAAAACATTACGTTTCCAGACTCGTAAAAGTTCTGGAATTTACCCTCTAATGGAATTCCACTATTTGTAGTAAATACACCATTAATCTGAGCGATTTCTTGAGAATAAAAAACACAAGAAACTAAAGTTAGAAGAGTAATAAATAAATTTTTCATAGTGCTAATATAGTAAAAAAAATCTAATGTTAAGCTAATGTTAACAAAATATTACTTAAGAGTTACTTAAATATGATTTGAAAGTAAATCATTAGCAAGGTGATAAAACATTTAAATATATAAAGTATAAGATTTTTAATATTCAATAAAAAAATTCATATTTGCAGCCGAATTAACTAAAACTGGGTTTCGGACCCTTTTAAAAACAATTAATATGGCAACTAAAATAAGACTTGCAAGACACGGAAAAAAAGGTAAACCTTTTTACCATATAGTAATCGCCGACTCTAGAGCTAAAAGAGACGGAAGATATATCGAAAGAATTGGATCCTACGATCCAAATAAAAATCCAGCTATTATTGACATTAATTTTGACAGAGCCTTGTATTGGGTTGGTGTTGGCGCTCAACCAACCGATACCGTTAGAGGAATGTTATCTTACAGAGGAGTTTTATATAAAAATCATTTACTTAAAGGAGTGGCTAAAGGTGCATTAACTGAAGCTATAGCAGAAGAAAAGTTTAACAAATGGTTAGAAGAGAAAGAAAGCAAGATTGAATCCAAAATATCTTCTTTAGAAAATGCAGAGCAAAAAGCTATTGCAGATGCATTAACTGTAGAGAAAGAAAAAAGTGCTGCTAGAGCAAAAGCTATTTCAGAAGCACAAGCTGTTCAGTTAGCAAAAGCCGAAGCGGAAGAAGCTCCAGCTACAGAAGAAACTCCAAAAGCTGAAGAAGCTCCAGCAGAAGAAGCTCCAAAAGCTGAAGAAGCTCCAGTACAAGAAGCTCCAGCAGAAGAAGCTCCAAAAACTGAAGAAGCTCCAGTACAAGAAGCTCCAGCAGAAGAAGCTCCAGCAGAAGAAGCTCCAAAAACTGAAGAAGCTCCAAAAGCAGAAGAAACACCAGTAGAAGAAGCTCCAGCTACTGAAGAAACTCCAAAAGCAGAAGAAGCTCCAGCTAAAGAAGAAACTCCAAAAGCAGAAGAANCTCCAGCTACTGAAGAAGGAAAAAAAGAAGAATAAATAAAACTTCTTAAATGATTTTATAATTTTAAGCCATGTTAATACGTGGCTTTTTTTATGCAGGATAATTTAAAGGAAATAGGACATTTTTCAAGACTTCATGGTTACAGTGGTAAATTGGTAATTTCCTTTATTAACGAAACTCCTTCCATTCTTACAAAAAAAATAACAATTTGGTTAAATGTATCTGGAATAATGACACCTTATAAGATTCAAGAAATTCAACCATTAAATAAAAACAAATTGGTTTTAACTCTTCTAAATGTTAATAAAGACAAAGCTGAAGAATTAAAAAATAATTCTGTATTTGTCAATCCAAAAGACGTTGATTTAGGAGAAGAAAAATTTGACAAAAACAATATTATTGGATACGATTTATTTAGCCAAACAGAAGAGAATTTAGGAAAGGTTAGTACTGTTATTAAAATTAAGAATAACAATCTTATTCAGCTTTACATTAATGACAAAGAGGTATTACTGCCTTATAATGAGAAAAATATTCTGGTTTTAGATCACTCCAAAAAACAAATGAAACTGGATATCCCAGATGGTTTAATTGAACTCTATACAAGTGAGTAAACGCATTTACAAACCATTTAATTTCAAAAAATTTTCCATTCATCAAAACAATGCAGCCATGAAAATTGGCACAGATGGAATTTTAATAGGTTCATGGGTAAATGTTACTAAAAAATTTAGAGCACTAGATATTGGTTCTGGAACTGGTATAATTACAATAATGTTGTGTCAAAGAAATTTAAATTTAGAGTTGGATAGTATTGAACTTTCAGCTAATGCTATAATGGATGCTAAAATTAATATTGAAAACAGTAATTGGAGCGATAGAATAAAATTATTTCACCAAGATTTAAAAGATTTTCATCCCGATTCTAATTATGATTTAATTGTTAGCAATCCTCCATATTTCAAAAAAAGTCTACAACCATCTAATTCAGAAAGATCCAAAGCCAGGCATCAAAATGATTTAAAGTTGGAGGATATTTTAAAGTTTAGTAATCAAAATCTAACAAAAGATGGATCTTTAAACATAATTCTTCCATTTGAGCAAAAAAAAGAAGCAATAGAATTTGCAAAAAAACATGGCTTAAATGCTATAAGAGAATGTGCTGTATATCCAAAACCTAATAAGGCTCCACATAGAATTTTAATAGAATTTTCTAGATGTGAAAATAAACAATTGATTAAAGAGTCTTTGGTTATAGAAGAGGCTGGCAGACACAATTATTCTGAAGATTATAAAAAATTAACAAGAGAATTCTACACGATTTTCGAGTAATTGTATTATTTATATAAATTTACAAAATGAGCCAAAAGCCATTTTTAAAGTCAAGATTTTTCAAACTACCGCAGCACAAAATTTTTGACTTTCCTGCGAGGTATTACGACGAGAGAAAAGAGAGGGTTGAAAAGACGAAGCAAATGCAAGAAGCTGATAATTATTCTCAAAGAATAAAAAGTTCATTTGCTAATAAAAACGAGTATAAGAAATGGAACCAAAACTGGGAAACCATTAGGCTCATTATAATTTTCACCATTTTAATTTCTGGATTTGCATTTATTTATGGTCAAATAGACGATGTTTTAGAGATTATAACCAATACCTCCAAAAAATAAAATGATAGAGTTACTTTCAGAACATGTTGCTAACCAAATTGCCGCTGGAGAAGTAATTCAAAGACCTGCTTCTGCAGTTAAGGAACTCTTAGAGAATGCAATTGATGCCCAGAGCACAAAAGTTCAGTTAATTGTTAAAGACGCTGGAGCTAGTTTGGTTCAAGTGATGGACAATGGCATGGGTATGACCAAAGAAGATGCTGAGATCTGCTTTAAAAAACATGCTACATCTAAAATTAAAAATACGAATGATTTATTTTCCATTTCTTCAAAAGGATTTAGAGGGGAAGCATTGTCAAGTATTGCAGCTGTATCCCAAGTAGAGCTCAAGACAAAAAAAATAGAAAGTGACATTGGACACCAAGTTAAAATTGAAGCTTCTAAGGTAGTATCATCCGAACCATGTGCATTTTCAAATGGAACCAGTATCTCTATGAGAAATTTATTTTTCAATGTTCCTGCAAGAAGAAATTTTTTAAAGTCAAAAGGAGTTGAAACCAAACATATTATTGATGAATTTCACAGGGTAGCTCTTACCCACCCCGAAATTCACTTCACCATGCACCACAATAACAATGTGGTTTTTGATTTGCCAATTACCAATACAAGACAAAGAATAGTTTCTATTTTCGGTAAAAAATACAATGAAAGATTGGTACCTGTAGATGAAGAAACTAGTATTACCAAAATAAGTGGATTTGTTTTAAAACCAGAGTTTTCAAAAAGAACAAGAGGAGAACAATTTTTGTTCATTAACAATAGATTTATTAGAAATAACTCCATTAATCATGCAATTAAGGTTGTATTTAAAGATTTGATTGGAAATGATTCTTATCCATCTTATTTTATTTATCTCACAGTTCCATTAGATTCAATTGATGTAAATATTCATCCCAGTAAAACCGAAATAAAATTTGAAGACGAAAGAGCAGTTTACGAATTAGTAAAATCTAGTGTAAGAAGTTCTTTAAGCAGAAATAATATTGCTCCTTCAATAGATTTCAATCCAGAAACTTCCTTTGATTTCCCCCCTTTAAAGCCTGGAGAATCTATTAAAATACCTTCTATCAAAGTAGATACTAATTACAATCCCTTTAAGAAGGAAAATCAGTCTCAAATAAGTGGAAATATAGATTTACTTAAAGACAATTTTCAAAAAGAATTTGAAATTCCTGAAAATTTTAAAGAACAAAATGATGTACTACCAAGTTCTAACCTATTTTTACAATTTAACAAACGTTACATTGTTGCAGCTAAGAAAAATGGTTTATTAATTATTGATATTTTCAGAGCACATCAACAAATAAAATTTGAAGAACTTAAACAAATGTATGACAATGGGGAAGTATTATCTCAAAAGTTACTTCTTCCAATTGAAGTGGAATTAAACCCTAGTGATTTTGTATTGTGTATGGAAATTAAAGAAGAATTGGAGAGATTAGGAGTTGAAATAGATCAGTTTGGTAAAAACTCTATTGTTATAAATAGTTTTCCAAATAAGTCGGAGAATATGAATGGTAAAAAGTTTATCGAAGATTGTTTGGAAAACATAAAAAACAGCAACGACGAGTTTAAAAAACCTTATGACAAAATNGCTTGGAATCTATCCAAAAATTATGCACATAGTAGACTTATCGCAATGAATAGTAAAGAAATGGCGCATTTAACAGATTGTCTTTTTTCTTGCAAATCTCCATTACAAAATAGCAAAGGACTTTCTATTGTTAAAGAAATTAATCAAGAAGAAATTATTAAGAAATTTAATTGATGTTCAATAATTTAATTAAA
>JGI20160J14292_10004664_pt1 | contig 10131 bp, 10 predicted proteins | sample COG_10_FD_14292 | JGI IMG/M metagenome (IMG submission 14292) | reverse complement strand
ACTATGTTTAGTAGATGTTTTATTTTCAAAAGTAGTAAAGCTAGAAAAACTTTTTGCAGATTTTTTATTTGGTAATTCATAAATTAATACATAATCTTCTCGTACATTCCAGCCATCACAAACTTCTTGGATTTCAAAAAATGTTTGTCCTTGTCCCCCTTCTAGAAAAGAGTTTTTTATATTTTCAACATTTAGTATATAAGTGGCTTTATGTGATAAAAGCTGAGATGAAAATGAAGGACTGATTAAAAGTAAATATATGATAAAAAGGGCATTTATACATTTATTTGAAAACATTTTTTTTCCTTTTGTTTAATTAGATATTTTAAAAAAATTATCGTTGTTTTTAAAACAATATAATCTAAGTTAATGTGTTATGAATGAAATAATTAAACCAATAACAGACCAAAATACATTAAACGATTTTTATAACAAATGTAAAATAGAAAAAGTTCTGGCAGTAGATACAGAATTTATAAGGGATAGCACATATTATCCATCCCTATGTTTAATACAAATTGCAGGCATAAATTTTGCTGCAGCAATTGACCCTCTTGCAAAATTAGACATGAGCCCAATATGGGAATTACTATTAAATAAAAATATTTTAAAAGTTTTCCATGCAGGCAGACAAGATATAGAAATATTTTTTGGATTAATGGGTGAAATACCTACACCAATATATGACACACAAATAGCCGCCATGTTTTGTGGACTTGGTGATCAAGTTGGTTATGAAAGTTTAGTAAATAACTTTTTAGGATTGTCAGTTAATAAAGAACACCAATTTACAAATTGGTTGCAGAGACCACTATCAAAAAATCAGATTAACTATGCAATATCTGACGTAACCCACTTAATAAATATATTTCCATTAATACGCAAAGCAATTAAAGATAACAATAGAGAAGAATGGGTCACTAAAGAGCTAGAGCACCTTAGTAAAAAAGAATTATATAAAGTTAAGGCAGATGAAGTTTGGAAAAAAATAAAATTAAAAAATTCTAATCCACAAATGTTAAATTTATTAAAATATCTAGCATATTGGAGAGAAAATGAGTGTAAAAAAAGAAATATTCCAAGAAATAGGTTAATAAGAGATGACGTATTAATTAATATTTCATTTTCCAAGCCTAAAACAATAAGTGAACTTAAAAAAATTCGGGCTATACCAAAAAATTTATCAAATGATGATTTTAGTCAAATTTTAGAAGTTATAGATAAAGCCGAGAAAGTAAGACGTGAGGAATGGCCATTAATATCAACATCGACTTCTCCTCAAATATCTAAAAGCAGTTTAGAATTATTAAAAATACTCTTAAAATATTGTTCTGAAGAAAACGGTTTAGCAGAAAAAGTTATTGCTAATACTGATGACTTAAAATCTATATTAGAAGGTCAAAAAAAAAATATGAAAGTGTTTACTGGTTGGAGGAACAAAATTTTTGGAGAAATGGCTTTATCATTATTGAATGGAAAATTAGCATTTAAAATAGAAAAAGGGAAAATAAAGAAAATAGATATTTAATTTTTATTAAGCGTATCAAAAATGTATTGAATACTTTTATAACTTACCTTTTTTTTAGTCTCTAATAGTAACATATCTAATGCATTAATAAATTTTATAATGCTTTCAAAATTTCTCTCTAATCTCTCTAATATATAAAGACATTGATTATCATTTAATATTAATTTTTTATCATTACTATACTTGATTAGAAAGGTGTACAATAGCATATCGTCTGGCAATTTAATCTCACAAGCTAGCAAACTTCGTATTCTTGAATTTAAATCATCTAATCCCCAATCCATTTCAAAGGCAGAATATCTAGATAAAAATAAAATAGAACCTTGCTTATAAGTAACTTGATTAGAAAATGCAAGACTAATTTAGAAGGATAATTACTACTTGGTACAAAATTATCTATAATGAAATTAGTTCCTTTTTTAATTAAATCCAAATCATGAGATTTTAAAGATGATAAAAAAAAGGATTTATTGGTATCCATAAATATATTACTTAAATGAGTTTTACCACAGCCAGCAGGTCCAAAAATGAGTGCGGCAGGTATTGTGTTAATTTTTTTGTTACCTAGCCAAAATTCAGTATTTTCAATAAGGCTAATTGCTGATTGATTACATTTAGAAATTATAAAATTATCTCTATTTTTAATAGATTTAAAGGTAAGAGGAAGTGCTAGTTGCTTATTAAAACTACTTTTATTTATATTTCTTAACTTAGTATACATTAGTTACTTTTATTGATTACTTTGAAAAAATAAAACCTCATTATCACGCCTAAAATTGCAGCTACTGGCAATGATATAAGAACTCCCACAAAGCCTGCCAAATGAGCACCCGTTAAAAGAGAAAACAGAATCCAAATTGGATTTAATCCAATGGCATCACCTACGAATTTTGGAGTTAAGTAATAGCTTTCAAGCACTTGTCCAAAAAGAAATACTAACGATAGATATAACAATTCAAATGAAAAACCAAACTGAAAAAAACCTAATATTAATGTTAAACCACCACCTAAAAGCACTCCAATATAAGGAATAAATGATATCATTCCCGCAAACAGCCCTAAGAGTATGCCAAATTCTATACCCAAAAAGAAAAGGCTAAAAGAATAAAAGATACTTAAAACTAAACATACCATACCTTGACCTCGAATAAATTTAGAAAGAACAATATCTATTTGTTTAATTAAAACCGTTAAGTCTTTTAAGTTTGATTGATTTTGAAAATTATTAAAAAATATCTTAATATATTTAAATTCTAAACTCATATAAAAACTTAAAATAAAAACTAAAATAATATCAAAAAAACTATTAAAAAATTGAATACTGTTATCTACTAAAATAGTGCTGGAACTGATTAAATTTTTTGTGAACGGTTTTAAAAATTCAATGAAATTTAAATTATTTATTTTTTTATTAATAGAGTATTGATTACTATATTGCTCTATTAAAATTTCAATTTTACTCATATAAGATGGTAAGATAGACAATAAATTCTGTGTTTGCTTAATAATAATTGGCGAAATTAATATTAACAAAGATAATAAACATATAATGAAAAGAATGACTGCAAATAAACTTGAAACAGTTTCATTTAAATATTTATCCAATAAAACTTTTAAAGGGTTAATCAAATAAGCAATTATAAAAGCCACTGCAAAAGGGATAATCACTTCAAATAAATATAAAGATATTATAAAAATTAAACATAATAAGATGTAAATATTTAAATTTTTTATTTTCCCATTTTGAAGTTCATCTAACATTTAATTAATCCCACTAAAATTTTGAAATAAGTATGTATTGTTGAGAGTTAAAGTCTTTAAAAATCATTTTTTTTTCTTTTGCTGCCTGAAAAAAAGTTTTTTTGTTTCCTATAAAATTTACTATAACCCTCCCTTTTAAGCTTGAAATAGAAATAACTTTAACTTTTTTTACAAATGGTAAACTTTTAAGAGTGTTGAGCACAAAAGGCCACAAAGTTATATCCTTTTGTGTTAATATAGTATTTAAATTATATTCTATTTTACTGTTTGATTTAAGTAAGCCTCTTTTAAGATACTCAAAGCTTTTTGAATTTTTCTTTTTGTAAAATATAATTTCTTTTTCTATTTTTAAAACTCCTTCATTTAAAAATCCATCAGTCGACTTTACTTTAATAATTTTATCGTTAAATAAAAGTGGAGCCTCTAACTTTGTCGATTTATAAGTGGAAATTGGAATTATCAATTCAACTTCATTGATAATGCTGGGATTAATTAGATTATTTTTTTTCCAGTTTTTTTCTATTGATTTTTTTATGTTTAAGACTTCCTGATTTAATAAAGAGTTTGATCTATATTATAAATAGAAGCTGTAGTTTTAAGAGGTGTTTCATTTCTATAGAGTGTATTTTGTAATATTCCCTTTTTATTATATATTTTAGCATAGGTACTGAGGAAGGTTTTTCCATCATTTCTTAAAATAGGTTCCGCAATAACGACTAATAATTCTTCAGAGTTTTCTAAGTTAATTAGTTTGTTAATCATATCCTTGTTAAAGATATTTTTCAAATTTGACCTTATTCTTCTTGATAATTTTAAACTCCCTTGTGCTAGAGAAAATTTTACAAGTCCTTCTGAAGATTTAATCTCTGTTTTCCATTTAAAATACCAAGGATCTTTTTCATCCCAAACAATCACTCCCCTTGGTCCTTTAAAAACTGGAAGTATAGAAATCGGTTTACGATAAGTCTCTGCATATTGAAGTTTGTTTTTATGGAAGTACTCTATTATTAATTTTCTATTAAAACATATATCAAAGTTAGCTACATATCTTGTATCGCTGTTAGCTTCACTGTTAATTTTTAAATAATCTACTAGTTGCAAAACTTCTAAGTTCTTATACTTAATTTTTTTGTTTTTAAGTGTTAATTTGTTTACAAGCTTGTTTAAACCAATTAATTTTGCTTTATCTTCAGCTAACTTTCTTGCTTCTATGATAGATTTCTTTGTCAAATCAACTTTTATATTTTTTACATAATATGATGAATTACGACAGTCATCATTATTAGAAGCAAAAGATACTAAAGAAGTAAATATTATATTTGTTAAAACTAGACTTATTATTTTTAAATTTTTAAAAAACATTTATTAATCATCCAATTTTTTAATTGATAAGTAAGTATAACATCGATATATCAAATGTATAAATTTTCAGTAACTTTTGCATAAAATAATTAAACCTTATGATCTAGTAAAGATTATCTTACAAATGAAAAAAAAGAAAAAAAATCAAAAATTAGAATCTATTAATTATAGCGACGCCGGCGTAAACATAGATTTAGGCGAAGAACTAGTTTCAGAAATATCTCCTATTGCAAAATCTACTGCTATAAAGGGTACAACTGGAGAATTAGGCGGTTTTGGTGGCTTGTTTGACTTAAAACAATCTGGCTTTAAAGATCCAATACTTGTCTCTAGTACAGATGGAGTAGGTACAAAGCTACAGTTAGCAATCAAAACTAAGTCCTATTTTAATATAGGTATTGACTTAGTTGCCATGTGTGCAAACGATGTATTAGCTCAAGGAGCAATCCCATTATTTTTTATGGACTACTTTGCAACAGGCAAGCTTAAAAAAGATGTTGCTATTGAAGTAATCAAAGGGATCGCAGAAGGTTGCAAACAATCAGGTTGTTCTTTAATAGGTGGAGAAACCGCTGAAATGCCAGATCATTATTTAAATGACAGCTTTGATTTAGCTGGTTTTTGTGTAGGTGCTGCTGAAAGAGAAAATTTATTGGATAAAAACTGTGTCAAACATGGAGATCAGGTTATTGCTGTTGCTAGTAGTGGAATTCATTCTAATGGTTATTCTTTAGTCAGAAAAATAATCGAAACAAGATCTATTGATATTTTTAAAAAAACAGACTTTGATAAAAAAAAATCACTCGCAGAATTACTGATGAAACCAACGCTTCTATATACTAATGCATTTCTAGCAGCTAATAAAAATATGAAAGTAAAATCTTTAAGCCATATCACGGGTGGTGGTTTAGTTGAAAATCCTCCTAGGGCATTTAAAAAGAATTTGACTCTACAATTTGATATGAGTGGTTTTGAGTTGCCACCACTTTTTAAATGGATTAAAGAACAAGCTAATATAAATATTTTTGAACTAACCAGAACATTTAACTGTGGAATTGGTTTATTAATCTTTGTAGATAAAAAAGATGTCATACAATTATTGAGGATATAAATAATACTGGATACGAATCCTTCTTAATAGGATCAATGGTTGAAAACAAATCAAATAAAAATGTGATATTTGATGGTTGGAAATTTTAGAGCAACTAAAACACATGATTATTTATTTAAATAAATTAACAATCACTTAAATTGTTACTATAAACTATGTTATGTATAGTAATGGATAAAATTTATAATTATAAATTTTTAAATATTGGAGATTTTAATGGCTAATAAAATTGATAAAGAAAATGAAGAGCATCAAAAGTTCTATGAAAATTTTTTACAATATACAACATACTCAACTATAGCTGTAATTGTTATAGTAGCTTTGATGGCGATTTTTTTGGTTTAGGAAATAATCGTTTAACTAAATAATTCAATTGCAGCAAAAAAGAATGCAATTTCTAGATTAGCGTTTTCAAGGCTATCAGATCCATGAACCGAATTTGCTTCTATACTTTCAGCAAATTCTTTCCTAATTGTTCCAGCATCTGCTTCTGCTGGATTTGTAGCACCCATGATATCTCTGTTTAACTTAACTGCATTATTACCACTCAGAACCTGTACTACAACTGGCCCAGATGTCATAAATGAGACTAAATCATTATAAAAAGGTCTTTCTTTATGAACTTCATAAAATTTTTGTGCCATACCTTTTGATAATTGTAATCTTTTTTGTGCTATGATTTTTAATCCTGCTTTTTCAAATTTAGCATTTATTAAACCGGTTAAATTTCGTTTTGTAGCATCTGGTTTAATTATAGATAATGTGTTCTCAATAGGCATTACTTTCTCCGATGTAATCAATAATAAGGTTAGTATATGTATTATATTTAATAATCAATAATAATTTATTTATAAAAAAACTAGTTAAACATTTTTATAATCTTTTATAAGTTGATAAAGCATTTTAACTCCCCACCCAACGCCACCATAGGGGATTGTAGGTGAAGGTTTATTTTTCCACGTAACTCCCGCAATATCTAAGTGTGCCCAAGGAGTTTTGCTAACATGTCTTTTAAGAAAGCAGGCTGCAGTTATTGAACCTGCCCCAGGACCTCCAATATTTTTCATATCGGCTATTTCTGTTTTAATCAATTGGTCATACTCATCATCTAAAGGCATTTCCCAGACTTTTTCACCACTTGTTTCTCCGGCATTATAAATAGCTTCTGAAAGAATTTTGTTATTAGAAAACAAACCAGCTCNAATATTACCTAAAGCAACAATCATTGCTCCAGTTAATGTTGCTAAGTCAATTAAAAATTCAGGCTTATACTTTTTTTCAGTCCAAGATAAAACATCAGCTAAAACTAGCCTACCCTCCGCATCTGTATTCAATACCTCTATAGTTTGACCAGAGACTGAGTTCACNACATCACCAGGTCTTTGTGCATCACCATCTGGCATATTTTCAACAAGACCTATAACACCAATAATATTTAGTTTAGTTTTAGATAATGCTACAGTTTTCAATAGACCAGTCACAGTTGCTGCTCCGCCCATATCCCATTTCATATCTTCCATTGATTTAGGTGGCTTTAGAGATAAACCACCTGAATCAAAACAAACTCCTTTACCAATAAAAGCATATGGCGGCACATTTTTATCGCCACCTGTCCATTCCATTACAACTACCCTACTATCTTTGCGGGATCCTCTTCCAACAGCCAACAAAGCTTCCATGCCAATTTTTTTTAATTGAGTTTCATTATACACAGTTACCTTAATACCTATATCTCTAAGTTTTATACACTCATCAGCAAAGCTTAAAGGGAAAAGAATATTTGGTGGTTGCCATACTAAATCTCTAGCGGCATAAACTCCTTGAGCAATGCTTTTAACATCATCATATAGTAAAGAACTTTTTTTATAATCCTTACATCTGAATATAATTGAATTTAAGATGTTTTCCTGTTTTGGCTTTATTTTCTTATAATTCATGAATTTATATGAACTTAACAAAATGCCGAGTGCAATTCTTTGATTAATTGTAGTGTCATTCTCATAAATTATAGCTTCTGTACAAGCTGTCGATTTCACCTCATTGTATATAGTACCACCTAATTTTTCTAGATAATCATCTTTTAACTTTCTATTATCAGACTCTCTTTTTACTAATAAGAAATTCCCTTTCTCAGATCTGACTATTATATTTTTAGAAGAACCATCAATTAAAAAACTGTTTAAGAATTTATATAATTCAACATTTATTTTAATTTCTTCAGATAAAAGAATTTTTGTTTTAGTAAAAAAAAGAATATTAATTGTTTTATTTTTATTTAATTCAATTTGATTATTTGGTTTCTCAAACTTAATTTTAATAAACCTATTCTTGTTTTCCATATTAAATCCTTAAGATGATAAGAGATGTTGTAATTAAAATAATAAGATATATTAATATATTATTAATAAAAGTAATTTAAACAAAAATTAGAATAATTTTTAGATTAGTAATTTTATGATTTTAACAAAATATGTTTTTAAACAAACAATAAAAAATGTTTTTTTATCAACAATGGTTTTTTTAGCTGTTATATGGTTAACACAATCGTTTAAATTAATTAAATTAATAATAGATAGAGGCGCAAATCTCTCAGATTTTTTTATTTTATCTGCATATAACTTTCCTAGTTGGCTTCTATTAGCTCTTCCGTTTGGAACATTTGCAGGATGTATGATCTCATACTCAAAATTTGAAAGCGACAAAGAAATTGTAGTAATGAAAGCAGCTGGACTAAGCCCTCTCAAGATCAGTGGTCCTGCAATTATAGTGTCTTTGTTCTCGTCAATAATTTTATTTCTAATATCTCACTTAATACTGCCAACAACTTATAAAAATTTTAAAATACTTCAAAACGATATCAGAAACAGCTCTAAAGAATTAATTATTAAAGAAAATACTTTTGCAGACATAAATGAAAAGCAGACTATCTTTATACGTTACTTAAATAGTAAAAACTATTTTGAAGAAATTTTCATTCAAGACAGAAATGATCCCTTAAATTTAGTTGAGTTATATGCGAAAACTGGTTATCTAACCAACGACGATGACAAAGTAACTTTATTTATGGATGAAGGAACTAGATTCTCGACTAAAGGTTCTAAAGAACCTACTATTTTAGATTTTAAAAATTACAGACTTCAAATTAAGAAAAACAAATCTACGTCAACTTCATCGAGAGTTGTAGAATATAATGAATATAGTTTTTTTGATTTAATAAAAAAAGCTAATCAAAGTAAGGATAAAAAGGGAAAATTAATAGCTGAGGCTCATAGCAGAAACACGGTGGCTTTGTCACCTATTGTTTTTGTTTTAATTGTAATGATTACAATTCTTAACAGTAATTATTCAAGAATTATATCAACCTACAAAAAGAGTATAAGTATTGGCTTTTTAATCATAATCCAAAGCCTATTTGTTCTTATCAAAAATACTGTACATTATAACGTTAATTTTTTACCATTAATGTACTTTTCGCCTTGTTTTATTATTTTATTAAGTTTTTTTATACTTCATAAAAATATTAATTTTAAAAAATTTATAAGCTTAATCAAACAAAGAACTATTCATAATGAAGCATTATAATAAGCATCCATTCATCCTCTATAAATACTTTACAAAGGAATTATTCCTATTCTTTTTATTTGCATTATTTTCACTTACTATATTAGTTTTCTTTATTGACTTAATTGAATTATTTAGGCGTTCCTCAAATAAAATTGGAGTAACTCAACTTGAACATGCTAATGTTTATAATATTATTGGAATGGCTGGATTAAAAATACCAAGCAATATAGAAAAAGTTTTACCATTTGCTTCTTTAATTGGTTCTATTGCTTGTTTTAATCAATGGCGAAAAAAAAATTATTACATCATATCTAGAACCTTCGGTCTATCTTTGTGGAAAATAATTACACCAACTTTAATTTCATTTTTTATTATTGGGTTAGTATCAATAATTTTTTTAAATCCATTATCAACCATTTTTAATAAAAAGTATGATGCACTACAAACAATATATTTTGGAAAAAAAAACCTTAAAGTTTTTACTTTTGATACCAAAGGATTTTGGATTAAAGAAATTTCTCAAAACTCACAGTTAATAATTAATGCTAAGACAATAAATGATATCAATAATACTTTAAAGAACGTAAACGTATTTGTATTTGATAAAGACAAAAAATTTCAAAAAAAAATAATATCTAAAAAAGCAACATTTTTAAAAGATAAACTAAATTTATTTGAAGTAGATATAATAAGTCGAACAGATAGTTTAAAAAAATTAAAAAAATATACTTTTACTGTTAAATCTGAGTCTAGTGGCTTTGATATAGCTATAAGTAAGCCAGATACAATTTTTATTTTTGACCTT
>JGI20160J14292_10004649_pt1 | contig 10147 bp, 9 predicted proteins | sample COG_10_FD_14292 | JGI IMG/M metagenome (IMG submission 14292) | reverse complement strand
GCTTTACAGATGCAGTCTCTAATGCAGATTACTTAGATACCTCGTATCACTTAGGAAATTATTTCAATGTTGATGGAAGTGGTGGTTTTCTTTGGGCTAATTTTACAAATAGCGAGGAGTCAATGAACAAAGCAAATAATTCATTTGAAGCAAGCGTTAGGGAAACAATGTTCCCAATATTTAGCACATTTGCATCCTGTGGCGAGGTTCCTGACTTATATCATGGCTTCACTTTATATAATGCAGATGATAAAGATTTCATGCCTACGTTCCCATCCAATTAAGGAGAGCTAAATGAAAAAATTATTATTACTAACCATACTGATGCCATCATTTCTGATGGCCATGCATCACAAGTCTGAACCTATAATTTTTTATCTAGATATGGATATTGCTGAGGGCAAATCTGATAGCGTTCAAGGCTTCGTAGACTATCTAGTAAAAACAGTAAAAAAAACGGAACCTAAGACTATGTATTATAAGTACTGGATCTCAGAGGACAAAACAAAAGTATCTTTAATGGAGGTCTATCATAGCAATGAGGATGCTTTATTTCATATGGATGCATTCGACAAAGCCTCGCATAAACAAAAGTTCATTGACACATTTGTCATCACTAATTTTCAAGTGATGGGAGATACCAGCGATGAGCTCAAGGAGGCCATGTCGGCTTTCACCCAGGACCACAGGACCTTAATAAACGGTTTTAAAAGGTAAGATTGTTAAATCGATGAGGGCCTATTTACTTAGGCCTTCACACATATGCCTAGCTTCTAAAAGGTATTTATTTTTTAAGTTAGGGCTTACAGATTCCAATTGATAGTTTCTGTTCATTAAATCAAGAATTTTATAAATAAACTTCATTTCATTTTTCCTATCCCAATTCCATAAAGTATCCAGATCGATTAAGTAGAAGGTATTATTTTCTGAGCTTGTTTTCAATTGATGTAATAGCTCTTTTAATTCTAGATCATCACTACTTTCATTAAATATAACCAGCCTTTCTCTTTTAGATTCGTCAGTTTTTAATATTTGTATTAAGGCATCATTGATACATGCAGATTGTTCTTTTGAGGTATCTGCCTGCGAATTGAGCGCAATGGATACGATTGCTAATGCTTTGATATATTTATTCATTAGGCAATCTTAATATAAAAATAAATTAATGTATGATGATTAATCTAATTTTTAAAAAGGTGAAGTATGGAAAAAGTATTAGTAACTGGTGCGACTGGGTTTATCGGTCTTCATTGTATACAACAGCTTCTTGAGGAAGGCTATGCAGTTAATGGAAGTCTGCGTTCAATGCAAAGAGAGTCTGAAGTAAGACAGTCACTTGAAAAGCATAATACTTCTTGTGAAAACCTTACTCTATTTCCTGTTGATTTAATGAGCGATGACGGTTGGGATGAGGCTATGTCCGGCTGTGATTACCTTTTGCATGTCGCGTCACCATTTGTACTTTCAAATGAAACCGAAGAGTTTTTTGTTAAGCCTGCTGTAGAGGGCGCATTAAGGGCTTTAAAATTTGCTGACAAGCACGATATTAAAAAAGTGGTGTTAACTTCATCCTTTGCTGCTGTCGGTGATACTTTTGATGGTACTACAAGTTTTAACGAAACCCACTGGTCAGACACCTCTAATGACAAAATGACTTTTTACTCGAAAAGCAAAACTTTAGCTGAGAGGGCTGCATGGGATTATGTAAAAGACAATGATGTAAGTTATAAATTAACTGTAATTAATCCTGTTGGCGTTCTAGGGCCATCATTGTCAGATGATGTTGGCATTTCTAATTCAATGGTCCTAAGGATGCTTAATGGCTCTATGCCTGCTCTTGCAAAAATTCACATAGGTATTGTGGATGTAAGGGATGTTGCNAAGGCTCATATATTGGCTATGAAAAATACTGATTCAGATGGTGAAAGGTTTATTGTTTCTGAAAAAGAGATGTGGATGAGTGATATCGCCAATGTCCTGAATGCTAATGGCTACAAAGCTCCTGAAAAAAATATGCCAAACCTTTTATTAAAAGTAATGGCATTATTTAAAAGTGACTTAAAGACCATCTCTAAAATGGCAGGAAAACAAAGGGACTGCAATACAACTAAGGCAAAAGATGTACTTGGATGGAAGCCTATTTCTGCAGAAGAATCTATTCTGGCCGCTGCAAAACAAATTGCTGATTATGATTTGATTTAGATTATTCCTGGAATAATAGCCTTTCTATTTTTAGGATAGTTTTCAAATTTTTCTTGGTACCATTTATGATGCGCTATAGCCCTTGGAAAAAGGTTAGCTATTGTCCAAACCAAAAAGACTAATCCAGAAATGCTCCAGGTTAATATTGCCCAACCGGTCCACTCTATAATTTCTCCAAAATAATTGGGAGATGATATGTATTTATGAAGGAACTTATGAGGCACATGATAGCCCGGTCCCATTTTCTTTCTGAGGCCTACAATCAAATAATCTGATCTGATGTTAATAAACATACCAATAAAAAATAAAGATAAGCCTATAAAGAAGGTGTTAGATGAGAGCCAGTCCGAAGAGTAGCTCGTAAAATAAAATATCCCAAAGGCCTGAATACTCACATTTACAAGATTAAAACAGAAGGCTGATATGGCAATGCTTATTGGCATTTTTGGATTAGTCATATCTATAACAAATGGATAAATAAATGTTCTGTGGGTGTAATGCGTTAACCAAATCATCAAGAATACTTCATGGACTAAATCTAGGTCATTCCTAACTATTACACCAAATATGATCATCAATATAACGCAGGGAGATTCCATGATGACCCAACCAGCCCTTGCTGAAATATTTCTTCCCCAGCCTTTTTCTATATGCCTCCCATAGGGAGCATTATTAAAGAAAAGATATATAAATGTAGCGATAGCCACGAGGATCCAAAAAATAATAAATATATTAAATAAACTCATAGGAGCACATAAACTTTATAGATATTATTAAGTTTACAGATATAGAAGTTAAACATAAACTGTAGATAATGATTTTGGGGAGAATTTTATGAAAGAATATGATTTTATAATTTTAGGTGCGGGCTCTGCAGGTTGTGTTCTTGCCAACAGGCTAAGTTCAAACCCTGACTTTAATGTATGTTTAATTGAAGCAGGATCAAGAGATACCGATGTAAGACTTCATGTTCCTTTGGGCTTTGCATTCCTTGGAGCGGGAAGCAAATACAGCTGGAATTACAATACAGAACCTCAAAAAGAGTTCGCAAAAGTAAAAGTAACCGAGCCAGCTAAGGCTATGGTAGATTCAACAGGCGACGTCCATGAGGTTGAATCTGAAAGTGAAGAACATAGAAGAGGGTATCAACCTCGAGGCAAAACACTGGGTGGCTCTAGTTCAATCAATGCAATGTTATATGTTAGAGGTCACAAGTGGGATTATGATCATTGGTCTGAACTTGGAAATAATGGTTGGTCATATGATGAGATTTTGCCTTACTTTAAGAAAGCAGAGCATAACGAGATTCATCAAAATGATTTTCATGGCCAGAATGGCCCCTTGAATGTAGCTAACATTCGTCACAAAAATAAACCTGTAGACGATTTTGTAGAAACAGGATCATCAGTTTTTGGATTTAATGAAGATTTTAATGGCGAAAGCCAAGAGGGCATTGGGTATTATCAAACCACCCAAAAAAATGGCAAGAGATGTAGTGCTGCTAAGGCATATTTGGTCCCCGCATTGGAGAGAGATAATTTGACAGTTCTAACCGACACCAATGTAAATAAAATTTTGGTAAATGATAGTAGGGCAACTGGTGTCTCATGTATTGGAGAGGACGGCGAGGAATTTACACTTAATGCCACTAAAGAGGTTCTGTTATCATCAGGTGCTTTTGGTTCTCCTCAGGTATTGCTTAGATCAGGAATTGGTCCAGAGCAAGAGATTACAAAACACGGTATTGAACACAAGGTTGAATTACCTGGTGTTGGCAAGAATCTTCAAGATCACATAGATTATTTATCTGTTCACAAATATAAATCTCTTAATCTATTTGGATTTTCTCTAGGAACAATTTTCTTAAAGTACCCATATGAGCTGATTAAATACCTTCTTATAAAGACTGGAATGTTTACCTCAACCGTCGCTGAAGCTGGAGGTTTTATTAGATCAAGAAACGATATAACAGTTCCTGATATTCAACTCCATTTTGCACCAGGAATGGTTGTAGATCATGGAAGAGAAAGTGTTTGGGGCACGGGGCTAAGTTGTCATACGTGCCTACTTAGACCAAAATCTAGAGGGGAGGTTACGCTTCAATCTGCAGATCCAACAGACGATCCAAAAATAGACCCAAAATTTTTATCTCATCCAGACGATATGAGAGATATGGTTGCTGGTTATAAAAAAATGATGAAAGTTATGAATAAAGAGCCTTTGTCAAAATATACGAGTGGTCATGTTCAAAGACCAGTTGACTTAGATAATGATGAAGATATTGAGCAGGCTATCAGAGAGGACGCAGACACTGTCTACCATCCGGTTGGAACATGTAAAATGGGTAGTGATGAGATGTCAGTTGTAAATGAAAGATTAAAAGTTCATAAGGTATCTGGCTTAAGGGTAATAGACGCATCTATTATGCCCACCCTGGTTGGGGGCAATACAAATGCTCCAACAATCATGATAGGTGAAAAAGCATCAGATATGATTTTAGAGGACTGGGCTTAATGACTTTGTATAAGAGATTTCTTCTAGGTATATTATTCCTGCCTTTAATAAATGCAAATATAGTAATTGATGTTAGAACTCCAGATGAGTGGTCAGCAGGCCACTTAGAAGGCACCAAAAATATTGAATGGCAAGATATTTTAAATATCAAAAACTCTGTAAACAAAGATGAACAAATCTATTTATATTGTAGAAGCGGAAATAGATCAGGAAGAGCCACTCAAATATTAATGGATGCTGGATATTCAAATGTTACCAACGCTGGAAGCCTAGAGCAGGCCAGCAATCTCCTAAATTTAAAAATAGTCAAATAATAGACTCATTATCTATATACTTTTAATGTATACAGTGCATACATATTTCTTTAATATGTGTTCAGTGCTTACATAAGTAGGTTCAAATATTAATTTTTTAACCCCTATAAAGGTATAAATATGAAAAAACTAACATCCATTTTTGCTTTAACAGCTGTATTGTTTGCACTTCCTGCTTTTGCTGCAGATATGAACTTCACTCCAAAAGCTGATATTTCATTCTCAGGAAAAATAGCAACTGTAAAAACATCAAAAAAATTCAGAACAGTAGAAAGCTGTCAGACTCTTTGCACTAGCAGATCATCTTGTGTTGCTTTTACGCTTGATTCATCAAAAGGTAGCTGCACAATTTTAAAAACAGTTACTAAAGAAACTGAAAACACAGATGCAGTTTCAGGGCTTAAGAACTAGTTACCAGCATTAAACAAAAAAGGGTCTTTGTAGGCCCTTTTTTATATCTAAAATTATTTATCTGTTTACAATAAAGTGATGAATAATTTTTTTAATATTTTTAAAAAATCTTCGCAGCAGCCTAAGTTTAAAAAAATTCTTTCACTAGATGGCGGGGGGGTTAGAGCTATCGCTGGTATTGTATTTTTAAAAAAACTTGAAGCAGAGTCTGGAAAAAAAATCTTTGATTCCTTTGATATGTTTGTCGGCACTAGCGCCGGTGCATTTAATGCAGCTTGCCTTGCTTATGATGGAATGCAAGCATCAGAATTAAAAAAATACTGGTCTAGAGAGTATCTTGAGCGAATCATGAAAACATCATTTTTCTGGGACAAAGCTTCTCTCATTCAAGCTAGGCCAAGATATGAATCTGAGGGCAGGATTGGGGTATTGAATGAAATATTCTCAAAAGACTTGCTTGGAGAGGTAAAGAAACCTCTAGTCACATTAGCGTATGATGTTGAAAATAGATCACATGTTATCCATAGTAACTTCTCTTCTCCTGAAATTAGCATTATTGATGCAGTATGCGCATCAAGTGCAGCGCCAATGTATTTTCCAACATATCAAATGGCGAACGGCTTATGGATGATAGATGGTGGCGTGGTTACAAATAACCCTTCTATGATTGGTTTTGCGCAGGCCAAGGAGTACTTTAAAACAGACAAGATAAAAATTCTTAGTATCGGAGCTGGCCTCAATAAGAAGAAAATTAATGGTGAAACATCATCTGTTTGGGGTGGAGTTGGTTGGCTACGAAATGATATTATGGGTATGATGCTCGACTCAGAAATTCATCACGATATCGCTGAAGATATCATTGGTGATTCTTACCTTAGAATCAATTCACCGCTTGGCGATATCAATAAAATTCTTGATGACAGCTCTGATCTTAACTTAGAAAAAATACATTTGATGGGTATGAACTGGTGGTCAGAGTTTGGAGAGCAAACCCTAGAGTTTTTAAAAGATTAAATAATTTAACAAATAATGGTATTTTTATTGTAAGATACGTTTTTTTTAATTATTGGATACTATGAATATATACGTTGGAAATCTTTCTTGGGGCATGAGCGACCAAGACCTTGAAAATCTTTTTGCAGAACACGGTTCTGTAACATCAGCAAAAATTATTACTGACAGAATGACTAATCGTTCTAGAGGCTTTGGTTTTGTTGAAATGAGTGATGGTGCTGAAGCAGCAATTGCAGCTCTAAATGACAGTGAAATAGAGGGCAGAAAATTAGTTGTGAATGAATCAAGACCTCGTGAAACAAGATAAGTAATCACTTAATCTTAAACAAATTCATTTAAATAAAACCCAGTCTTTTTAGGCTGGGTTTTGTTTTTTCTAAACACTTACTTTTTATTTTTCTTTAGTACATAAATGTAAAATATTTACATTTTTTTTATCTTTCTATATATTCTTGACGTATAAACAACAATGTTGTTTAATGGCCGCAGTTCTATATATAAAAGGGGAATAATCNGTGAATAAGTATTTATTATCATTAATGGTATTACTACCATTATCCATGACAACATCTATCTATGCTCAAGAAGAAGAATCAGAAGATGCAGCAGTTGAAGAAGTTGTTACTACTGGTATCAGATCAAGTTTGATCGATGCTATTTCTATTAAAAGAGACAACGTTGGTGTTGTTGATGCTATTACAGCTGAAGATATTGGTAAGTTTGCCGATAGAAACATTGCTGAAGCATTATCAAGACTAGTTGGTGTCACAACAAACAGAGATAATGGCGAAAGTACATCTGTTACTGTTAGGGGTCTAGGACCAGAATTCAACCTAGTTACTCTTAATGGAAGATCAATGCCTACTGTTCCACCATTATGGGTTGGCGGTAGATCATTTGACTTCGGTGATATTTCATCATCTGGCGTTGCTGCTGTTGAGGTTTATAAATCAGCAAATGCAATCCTACCAACAGGTGGATTAGGGGCAACTATTAACATGGTTACTACCAAGCCTTTAAATGCAAAAAATACATTTGGTATTTCAGCAAGATTAATGAAGCATGACAACGTAGTTACTGGTGATTCATCAACTCCTGAAATTGATGTAGTTTTCATCAGAAATGGTGAATATAATGATGGAAAATGGGGTTTCTCAGTTTCTGGTTCTCATCACGTAATGCATAATAGAGAGTCTGGTACAAACGAAATAACATGGTTACCAAGTCCTATAATTAATAATGTACCTGCTAATGCAGCTTTCAATTCTTCTAATGCAAGAGCAGACGGAGCTTTCTTCTACCCAAGTGGTCTTCTTTATCAAAATATGGATAACGAAAGAGAAAGACAAAATCTTCAAACTACATTCCAATATGAGCTTGGAAGAGTTACTGCAACTTTAGACTATACTGTTTCATCAGTATTCTCTGAGCAGTTCGGTGTTCAAGCTGGATCATGGTTATCTGGTTGGGATACAACTGCATTAACTATTAACCCAAATGGAGCAGTTACTGCTGGTGAAGTGAATGGCACATACTTTGATGGTGGTGTCTTTAATAATAACTTCCGTTTTGCAGAAGACAATACAAATAATAAATCTGTTGGTTTAAATTTAGAGTTCAGAGTAACTGATGATTTTACATTATCAGTTGACTATCACGACTCATCAGCAGGTTACAAAGGTAATCCTGGTGGAAGCGCAACAAGTTCAGTTACATTTGGTAACGGATGTTGGGCTGGTTGGGACTACTACCCTGTTGGAGAAGCTTCAGCATGTTTCAGAGATAGATCTTTTGATTTCACACAGAACTCAGCTGGTGGTTTGTCTTGGGGTGTTGATAAAAACCTAAGAGGTGTCAACACAGGTGCTACAGAATTTGATGCTAGCGACATAGGTCCTAGAGAGGCATATATTAACTACCAAGAAAGAAAAAGTGACTTAGATCAGCTTCAAATCATTGGTAAATGGGACAACACTCAAGGCTTATTTATGGAATCATTGGTTTCTGTAGACTTTGGTGCATCTCAACAAGAAACAACTTTTAACAGTCAGAAATGGTTTAACTATGTAAGAACTGGTCATATCGAGAATGGTAATCCAGTTAACATGACGTATGCATTTTTACCTGATGATGTTTTAAATAAAGTTTCAATTAACAATTTCTTAGGTTCAGGTAATAATTTCTATTACTTCGACATGACTAAAGAAGATATGTTCTACTGGTTTGGTAGAGCTGGATTCATGGGCGACTTAAATACTGGTGACGGTACTTGGTGGAATGCTTTTGGTCCTGGTTCAGATTGGCCTGCTTCTTGTTACAGAAACGATGCATTTGATGCTAATGGCAACCCTAATGGATTAGTTGCAACTAGTGTCTATGATGCTAAAACTTCAAACTGGGGACAGTTAGAAGGTTGCTACGGTGACAGAGACTCAAGATCAGTTATAACTGAATCACTTGATGCGCTTTTTGTTAACTTTAACTTCGAAACTGTAACTGAAAAAGGTCAAGAGTTAAGAGCTCAGTTTGGTCTAAGATATGAAGAAGAAGATAGGTCTTCAACATCTGATACAACTGTTCCAACTAATACTGTTCACAGTTTAGGTGCATTCACCTATGGTGATAAAGTTGGTCTTCTTACTGGACCTGCTTCATATACTGGTTATGGTTCAAATGACTATGTACTTCCAAGTTTAAATGTTTCATTTGAGCATGCTGAAAACAGAGTTATTAAATTTGCAGCAAGTAAAACTATTGCAAGACCTGCTTTAGAGCAGATGGATACAGCAGTTACATCAAGCCCATTTGACTGGAGAATGCCTACAACTCTATCTACTGGTAACCCAGCTTTAGAGCCATATGAATCAATCAACTATGACTTAGCTTATGAGTATTACTATAAAGAAGGTAGTTATGTATCTGTTAACTTCTTTGTTAAAGAAATCTCAGGCTACCATGGTGCTGGTTTCGAACAAGGCTCATTCAACGGTGTTACTGATATCACTGCGGGACCTAGAGCTTCATTAAATGTTCCTGCTAACGATGATGCATTATGTCAATGGACCGCACCACAAGGCTACTGGGCATGTGGATGGTCTAATGCTCTTGACTGGACATGGTTAAACAACACTGGCTTTACATTTGGTTGTAACGGTGCCGCTGACTGTTTTGCAGATCCAGGTAATGGAAATGCAGTATTCCAGAGTAATTCTGATGATCCTTTATATATATTCAATTTAGCTAAACCTATCAACCAATACGAGGGAACACTCGATGGTATGGAAATTGCTGTTCAGCATTTATTTGATAATGACTTCGGTGTAATGGCTAACATTACTAAAATTGGTGGAGACACTAATGCTGATGTATATGCAATCGAATCAGCTGAACAATTTGCTTTACCAGGATTTGGTGATGCAGCTAACTTCTCTGTTTTCTATGAAAACGAAAAAGTATCAGCTAGAGTTGCATACAACATGACGGGTGAATATTTCACTGGTTACGATCAATATAACCCATTATTTGTTACTGAAAGAAGTACTGTTGATTTCAACGCTACTTACAACCTAACTGATAAAGCAGCAGTATTTGTTGAGGGTATTAACGTAACTGATGAAGATGTTCTACTTTACTCAAGATATGAAGAAATGACTTTCTTATATCAAGAGCATGGACCAATCTATAAAGTTGGT